>JAEEGK010005719.1_pt1 | contig 30052 bp, 48 predicted proteins | sample 8958771 | NCBI WGS metagenome assembly JAEEGK01 (sample SAMN16246547, study PRJNA631951) | gut metagenome | biome: gut microbiome; feature: rumen; material: SC-attached | host: Bos | place: Iran: Karaj | collected 2018-10 | reverse complement strand
ACGAGGAAATTCCTCTGGGCAACACCATTGAGTATGTCGACAAACAGATTGGCGAACTCATCGCAGAGAAATACCGCGATGCGGAAAAGACCAAAAAGGCTGCGGTAAAGAAGGCCCCGGCTAAAAAAGCAGCCGTCAAGAAGGCTCCCGCTGAGAAAGCCCCTGCCAAGAAAGCGGCTGTGAAGAAGGCTGCGGCCAAGAAAGAAGCCCCCGCCAAGAAGGTTGCTACGAAGAAGGAGCCGGTAAAGAAAGCAGTTGCCAAGAAGGAGACAGTCAAAAAGGCTCCCTCAAAGAAGGCTGCGGTGAAGAAAGCCCCCGCAAAGAAGACTCCCGCAAAGAAATAACCCCCCTCCCATGCTGACCATCCGACACATCCGACACTGGTACGAGCCGAGACTTCCGCACGCGGTATTCTTGGACGGCTTGTTTGCCGGTATGGTTGGAAAGGATGGTAGGCTCCAGCTCGACGCACCTCGTGGCAACTACGACCTCAAGGTGCAGTTCGGAGGCCGTGTGCCGATAGGCAAGAGCGGCAAAAGTATTGATATTTCGGTATCTTCGACGAAGCAAATCGAAGTCCCCAGCATTGGCGATGTCGAATGTGTGTTCCACGACCGTGAGCGGCTGTGGAACATTATGTTCGACATAGACCTCATAGCATGGGTGGTGTCGTGGTTCGTCACGATGCCTCCCTTATACAAGATAATCTCTGACGTATTCTTCGCCGTATGGCTGGTGCGGCTGGTGCTGATACGGAAGAGATACTACAAGATAACAACCAATAATATTGAAATATGAAAATAGAAGACGCAAAAAAAATCCAGGAACTATTAACCAATAGGGAAATCAACGAGAAAGTTCTTAAACTTTGGAAGAGTGACGCAAGTGCTCTATTTGTAACTTGTCTTGGTTCCTCCACATTTTATTCTAAACCTGGACAAGGCATCAGCACTTGTGATGAGTTGTTTGCTAAGGATATTGAGGCAGCACTTGTGGCTCAAATAAAAAGGTTTGATGACCAGATAGCTGCATTATAGATGAGCGATGGAGAAGTTCTCGGCGGAAGCGGTATATGACATTATGACCCAAATCCCGAAAGGGAAGGTGGTGACATACGGCGAGATTGCCACCCTGATGGGTCAGCCGCAGAAGTCCGCCCATGTGGGAGTGGCAATAAAAGGAGCGTTAGAGCGCGGACTGCCGTGCCACCGAGTGGTGTTCTCCGACGGCGGTCTTGTCCCAGGATGGAAGGGACAGTCGGAGCTGCTGAAAGCCGAGGGCGTGGTAATCAAGAAAAACGGCAAGGTTGATATGAGACAGAGCGCATGGAGGCCGTTGGAAACAATTAAATGAAGGTATGGGTATTCATATTACGGACATAGAAAAGAAGATTGCAAGGCAGATTTTTGAGAAATTGGCCGAGATGCCCATTGGCACAAGGACTTATACTGCGGAATTAGCGTCTTCATTCGGAGTGAGTGAGTTTGATGATAAGGGGCCAGACATCTGGAATATAGACACCCATCTTAGGGCTGTGGTACGGGAAGACGGTCGGTTTATCCTCGACGACTCCCATCATGCTGGCCGATGCGAAGGGTTTCCATACAATCTCGACTTTATTCTTCTTCGGAACAACATGCAGCAGTACGACAAGGTGGCAAATGACTTTGCCATTGCGAATGGGCATAAAGGCGCATATTTCTATGAGTATTGGAAAGGGTACTGTCGATATACAGAACTGGAGAACGAGGAATTGGATGAGGGTGAGAATGAGATTCTGGTCGGAAAGGATAAATCCGTGCGATATGCCACAGAAAAGGAGTTTACTTCAATGTTTGAAGAAGACCCCCTTTCAGAAAATCCCTTTCCTTGGGGCAAATCAATCTACGAATCATATAAACGCAAGGAAGCACTTGGTGTGGCATCTGACTATGAGAAGGAGATTGTTGCGGCATGTAGGGACTGCGGTTATGACGAACCGATTGACGAGCAGAATATGTACCGCGCCTTGGAAGAGGCCGAGTTCCTTGGCATGAAGGTGGCCATCGTTCCAGACCCAGACTTCCAGCCTGGTGGATGCAGAGAAGGACAGTGTGATGGATGGAGTTACCACCCCGAAGTGGTTACGCAGGAGGAATATGATAAGTTGTATAATTTTGATGAGGAGTGAATTGATATGGGGAAAACGCTCAAAATGAAATGCCCTCACTGCGGCAAACTGTTTGACTGGGACACTGGCTCCGGCTTCCGTGGCGTGGAGATCCTGCATTGCGACAAATGTGGCAAGAAGAAGGAATGGAATCACTTCGACATGGTAACGGACGGCGACCTTGACTGCAAATGCGGAGGGATGTTCACCGACGACGCTCCCGTGAGATGCCCCAAGTGCAAGAAGGTCATAGAGGACGTGGAGGAGAGTACCGAGATGAAATTATTGTGGGATTAAACAGACTGGGATATGGATAAATACGCTGCTGCTGTAAGGAAATACCTTCTTCAATATTTCGCAGGCTATGGAGAAGTGATAGATGGCAAAATAGTCCATGTCCATTTCGTAGATGAATGGAAGGGCTATAGGCTTTATGACCATTGGATTGATGACGGGAGAGTGGTTGAACCTGCATATCCTCCAATCTATATTATGGTGGACAAAGACTGCAATGTGCGATGGATGACAAAGAAAGAGGCGTATGATTATCAGGAGGAAAAGGATATGATACTTCTGGTGGATGAGAAGAAGTTTGCGGAGTCCTTGCGTAATTATAAAGGTTGAGATACTATGATTGACAATAGCAACGATATACAGCATCCGATGGTATACTCCCCCACCGACATCATCAACATTACCAAGGAGCAGTTGAAGACGGCCGGCGCGTTGGTGACGGTAGAGGGAATATATGTGCAATGCGGCACCAAGGACTACCGTGGAGTGTGGTACGATGCCATCAAGTCGCAGTACGCCTCCCACAAGCTCACCGCCATTGTGCCGACACCGCTCCGTCTCCAAATGAACGAGGGCGATATGGTGCAGGTCAGCGGAACAATAGAGAAAGCCCTAAATGACAACGGACAAATCCAAATCCAACTCCGTGTCACCAACTTCCTTGGCAAGCAGGAAAAGCAGATGGACGATACCGAGAGGCGCGCCCTTGAACTCCAGCAAGTGAAATCCAACCGAGGCTACCGTAACGTGGACAGCCTTCTGGAAACCATACTTTATGAAGGCCAGCGCCGTCCGCGTGTGGCACTTCTCTTTGCTGAGGCAAGCATTACCGACCAGGACTTCCGCGCAGGCATCCAAGCCTCGGAGAAGGATATAGAGTTCAACTACAACGGCACGACCTTCACACGCATACCCGACTTCATCCGCAAGCTCCAGACGCTCGATTCTTCCGCTTTCGATGTCATCTGCCTCGTCCGTGGCGGTGGCTCCGGCATCGAGGAGGTGTTCGGGAACGCTGACCTCGCGGAGACCGTCATCGGAATGCAGACCCCCGTCGTCTCTGCCATCGGCCACCAGGTGGACAATCCTCTCGTCTGCAAGGTGACGGACAAAAACATCGGAACCCCTTCGCTTCTCGGCCAGTATTTCAAGGATATGGTGGAGCGCATCGCCGGTGAGAAGGCGCACTCCAAGGCCGCTCTGGTCGAGCAGGTGAAGAAGCAGTTCACCACGCAGATAGAAACCCAAGGCAAACAGATAACGGAACTCCAGAAGCAGATGGCCGAGCAGAACAAGTCGTTCCGCGACTCTATGGACAAGTACGCCAAGGAGGTATCGGATGCCAAGCTCGCCAACAAAGACCTGCAGGAGCAGATGAAGTACGCCGCCATCCGTGCTGCCAACAAGCGCAAAGGGTTGGTCAAGGCCGTTGTGTGGCTCTCCCTCGGACTGGCCGCTGCGGTGGCGTTGTGTATCTATCAAATGAACAAGTAAATTGTATAATAATGAAAGAAGCCATACCAGACCAAGTAAAAGAAGCAGCAGAGGGAATGGGTGCGGAGATAACTTTCATACATGTCAAACAAGGTTACTCCGTCTATAGTGTGGGAACGCCACGAGATGAAAACGGAGATAGACCTCCCACGGGTCTGCCTATGGTGGTATTGTTCAAGGACGGTAAAGCGACCCAAGTGGTAGGACATGACTCATTCAAATGGTTAAGATAACAATATGAAGATATACCTTACAAGGCACGGAGAGACCATCTGGAACGTGAGGGACTGGGTGCAGGGGATGACAGACATTCCTCTCAATGATATAGGCATCCGTCAAGCCGAAAAGTTGGCCGAAGAGATGGCCGACATCCACTTGGATGTGGTGTACACCTCGCAGCTCCAGCGTGCTATGGTCACGGGCAAGATGGTGGCCGACAAACACAAGGACTGCCGTCTGGAGGTCTGCGCGAGTATCAACGAGATGAACTTCGGCAAGTATGAGGGAACCATCCGCACCGATGCCGAATACCAGTCGGAGAAACGCAAATACTTCAAACGCTACGAGGGTGGTGAGTCGTACCTTGATGTCGCCGCCAGGGTGTATCCCTTCATCGAGCTGCTGAAACAACGGAACGAGGATGCCCTTGTGGTGGCGCATAACGGCATCTGTCGCGTTTTCACCAACTACTTCCAGCCGATGGATAACGAGGAGTTCGCCTCATACACTTTGGGGAACTGTGAGATAAAAACCTTTGAACTGTAGTGATATGGGGGTGACAAGCAAACTGCATTGCCACAAATGTGGCCACAAGTTCGAGCGTGACTACGGTATAGGTGTCCTTGGTAAGGGAACGCTCTACTGCGACCGCTGCGGTAAGCCGATGAATGTCGATTTCAGCCTCGGTTGGGCGGTTGACATGGACTGCGAGTGCGGCGGAACATTCAAGGCCGAAGCCCTCGGCTGCTGTCCTGAATGCGGCGTGAGGCTGGTGGAAGAGGATGTCATAGACAAGGCTGTGAAAGACTGATTTTTTTTCATCATACCACTATTATATGAAGAAAGGGCCTGCTCCTAAAAGCAGACCCTTTTCTGTTGTCAAGTTATGGCGTAACTAAAAACAACTTATTAAAACAACTTATTTTTCACTTCTTGAAGAAGGGATGTCCAAGGAACTCCCCGAAGACATCGCGCAATAGGGTAAGCCAGATAAGGAAACTCATTGGTAAATCCTCCTATTAAGTTCTTTACGAGCCTGCTCCTCCATCTCTTTCCACTTTGCATCGTTGGCCTTGATATACTTGCAGAGGTCTGGCCACTTTTCCTGGTACTGGCGGAGACGCATTAGCACGTTCTCGTCATGCTTCAACGGCTGGCACCCTGGGCGTACACGCTCCGTGCTGATGTCGAGCATGGAGTTCAACTCGTGCATGGTGATACGCTCGGCCTTGATTCCGTTGACGGTCACGATGTCGTAGCGGTAGCGTCCGCCAGGCTCCACCATCACGTCGGTGAAGCGGATGCCGCGCTTCTCGTACTTCGGCATGGCCGACCGTTTGGCCAGATGTTCGGGCTTGGCTTGTTCCAGTTCTGCTGCGGTCATTCTTTTTAGTGCTTTCTCCATAATATATATACCCTTGTCCGTGTCGGGCGCAACTTTTATGTGATTATTTACTCTTTGATTTCACGATGCAAAAGTACACAATAAAATTGATATAACTCCAATCACGAGTCAAAAAACCTATACTGAAAACCAATAACTTGCAAACTTTTTTCAAAAAATATCATTTTTTGCATCCAAATTTTGGCACCAAAAACAGCATTTCAAGCAAAAAACATAACACATTTTCCTATGGCAAACATCAGATTCAACCATGACTACCGGCACTGCAAAGGTGTCGGCTGCGAGCGGAGGAGCGTCTGCGCCTTCCGGCTCGCCCTGGAGGAGGCCATCCGGCTACGCCTCAAACACATCGAGGTCATCGACCACTGCAACGACGGGGATATGTATCTCCGTGTTCGTATCGAGGAGGGAGGCGGCAAATGATATACCGCAATCCTCACCGCCGCAGGATCAGCGGCTCGGACACCGCACCCACAGACCTCTTTACGGCCTATTGCAAGTCGGAGCTTAATGTCGATATGGTGCGCGAGTATCGCTTCCACGACACTCGCAAGTGGCGTTTCGACTATGCAGTGCCAGCCCTCAAGATAGCCGTCGAGTGCGACGGTGGAGTGTGGGGCTATGGCCGTCACAACCGACCCCAGGGGTATATCAAGGATATGGAGAAGTTCAACGCCGCCGCCGAAATGGGATGGGTGGTGCTGAAATTCACTCCCCAGCAGCTGATGACCCACGACACAATCGTCACCCTGCGAACAACCATCGCCAAGAGGGTGGAGGAGATGGCGAGAATGGCTATACCCGCACAATCAAACCGCTAACAACCAACAACAATAACAAAGATGAAGAAAAAGATTTACGACATCAAGACCATGCTCCACTTGTATGTCATCCACGAGCAACTGAAAGGACTGGAGCGGAATGTCTTCGCGCAATGCGCGCTCACCGACGGCGAGATGGAGAAGATGCACAACGCCTGTGCCGCCGTCCTGGATGGAGTTGAAAAGGGGCTGGCCACCCGTGCGGAACTCTACACCGCCTTCTACCTCATCCAGCCCCACAATCTCTTCCGCAGCGTCTCCAAGAACAATCGCACCATCCGCCGCTACGCGCGACGATACCTCAATATGGACACGCGACTGTTGAGCTACTACCGAGGCACGCTGGCCTTCCTCTACTTCAACGACCCTGCCTTCAGGATCATCGCTTCCAAAGCGTGTGAAAGCACCGTCACCGCCCTCTACGGCGAAGAGGGTACGGAGAACGAGCCGCCGTAAGGCTTGTGCCGGATATTCCGACGCGGCAGTTTACTGGCGCGGTAAAATATTTATCTTTTAGTAAAATTTAAGCCCTAAAAGACATCAAAAATGGCTATTATTTACCATTAAAGCCAATAATATTATAAATATAAATAACTGAAATAAAATCATATACAAAATATTTTGCAAAAATATTTGTGTAATTAGTAAATTATATGTACTTTTGCAGTAAATATTTGTATTAAATAACACATGAAAAGTTATGCAGATTGAGTTCAACGGACAGAAAGAAGAGGCTTACAGCCTGACCATCTACAAGACACACGCCAAGGCCATCGCCAGCGGCGAGAAGACGGTCGAAATCAGGAGTTACTCCAACAAGAACTGCGAGATGTTTCTTGACCCCAAGAAACTTGAACGCAACGCCAAGCTCGAAGCCGAGGGCAAGGGCGACAAGCGCGAATGGCCGATGAAGGACATTTTCGCCATCCATTTCTACGACAGAGGCGGTCGTTACTCTCTCGACGTGCTGCTTGACTATTGCGGTCTCGCGTGTATGTGCAAAGAGGACATCGAAATGCTGGGCGAGAAGTTCGGATTCCACGACTACGACAACGAGTGGCAGCAGTACGCCAAACTGCCTGCCGAAGAGCGTCCGTGGTTCTTCTGGTTTCACGTCTGCGACATCGTCAACAGCAAGGGGCTTTAATGCCCCTTTCAACCATAACCAATTGTCTAACCATTAAAAAAGGAGGTAATCATGGCACGTGAGTATTATGCCCAGCGTCAGAACCCCGACGGCAGCGTGACGCGCTACCGCACCGAGGACCGCTATTGGCAGGGACGTGTGTCCAGCATGGGCGCAGCCGCTCGCCGCCGTCCGCGCATCGTGCGTTAGACGGTGAGCCGAGAGAGGCGCAAAGGGTGAAGTTTTACAGTGTAGGCTTCACATTTTCAATTTTATAAAGCAACGAAAAGTGAAACTCTACACAGATAAAACGATATGGGCAAAGAACCGTACACCGTCGGCGGACACGGCACCTCCGTCGGCGAGACCGAGAAAGGATACACAAGGCTGATGCGCGAGAACATACTGGGTACAGAGCGCAGCATCCGCCGCAAGAAGGACGAGGAACTCCACGTCTTCGACAGCAAGGGCAACTTCGTCAAGAGCTTCCAGGGCAAAGGTAACATGGTGCAGAACATCGTAGACCTCCCCAAGAACTCCATCATCACCCACAACCACCCCCGTGCCTTGGGCAAGAAGGGCGTAATGGCCATAGGCAACTCGTTCAGCCTCGACGACATCAAGACCGCCATCTGGCATAACGCAAAGGAGATACGTGCCGTCACACCGACCTACACCTTCTCCATCAAGCGGCCTGCCAAAGGCTACTGGGGTGTCACTCCGAGAGAGGTGCAGCAGGCGTTCAGAGAGATAGAGCGCGAGGTGACTGGAGACCGTCAGAGGTATATCGCCAAGCGAAACTACGGCAACTCCCAACTTGACCGTGCCACGATAACCCACTACCACGAAATCAACAAGCGGCTGGCCAAGCGATTCGGCTGGTCGTACACCAAGAAGAGAGGATAGTCAAACCGATAAAACAACACAACGATGGAACTGAAACACATAGAGCAAATCAAGGACGAACTCCGCGACTACGGCCTCGTGCCGGAAGACCTCACCGCGCAGGAACTCGCGGAGTACGACGAGACCATTGAGACCGAGCTGAACGGCGGCAACGTCCTCGACGGCATCCGCTCCCTTCTGCCGGAGAAGAGTTATGCAAAACTGGCTGCAAGCCACCGATAACCCCCACGGCCATGAAAGAGATGATGAGCGTAAGGGAGACCAACCCCGACTACCGCAATCTGCGCCGCAGCCTCACCAACGAGCAGGCGCGCGACGTGATGCTGGCGCAGGCTCCAAACCACAAGAAGATTGAGAAGGATGCCGTGGTGATGTACAAGGACGTGGTTGACCCCTCCGATGCCTACACAAGGTATGTGGTGGTGGAAGACCGCGACGACCGCGTGCTGATGGCCGACCTCGACTACTACACCGCCCTGGGGCCGCTCCACAAGGTGGCCATGAAGTCTGACCTCAAACTCTACCGTAAGAAAAAGTAACGCCTTATGCTGGAACGCGCCAAAGAGATAGTGTCCGACATAGCCAAGGAGACCGACAGTATCATCCTGATGCACTCGCTCTCCGGCAAGGACAGCATCGCCCTCCTCGACCTTGTGGCACCGCATTTCAAACGCATCGTCTGCGTCTATATGTATGTCGTGCCCAACCTCGACCACATAGCCCCCTTCCACCGCTATGCGGCGAAGAAGTACCCCAACACGGAGTGGATGCAGGTGCCGCACTACGGCTACTATTCGTGGGTCAAGTACGGCTTCATGGGTGTGCAGCGCAACCCCAACCAGCGACTGTGGAAGCTCTCCGACATCATCGACAAGGTGAGGGAGAAGACCGGCATCGAGTGGGCTTGTCTGGGCTTCAAGCAGTCGGACAGCCTCAACCGTCGCCTTATGCTCCGCTCCTACAAGGACGGCAAGGAGAGCATCTGCTGGAAGGGCAAGAAGTTCTATCCCCTCTCGACCTATAAGAACGCCGACATACTGGAATACATCAAGCGCAACAACCTCAAATCCCCCGAAGCCTACGGCGGCGGAGGCCAGTCGTGCGGATGCGATGTCAGCGACTACTGGTATCTGAAATACCTGCAGGCCAACTACCCCGAAGACCTCCGCCGCATATACACCATCTTCCCAAGGACACAATTCATAATCAAGGAATATGAGCAAGAGCAAGCAAGAAAACAAGCCGAAGCAGCCGCAAGAAAAGCAGCCGAAGAAGCCGAAAGCGCCCAAGGAGATACGTCAGAGCCTCACGCAGGAGATCCTGCGGAGCCAGGTGACGCTTAACCCCTACAACCCCAAGCGGCACACCGACAAGCAAATCCGCCAGCAGGTGGACAACATCAAGCGCAACGGATACCTCGGAGGCATCGTCTGGAACAGACTCAGCGGAAACCTCATCGACGGCCACCGCCGTGTGCAGGCCCTCGACATCATCAACAAGTACGACGGCTCCAAGGAGAAGGACTACAAGTTGAAGGTTGAGGTAGTTGAGTTCGATGACAAGACGGAGAAGGAGCAGATGACCTACATGGCTGTGGGCAACAGCAAAGCCGACTACAACCTCATCGCCCCCTATGTGGGCGAGATTGACCTCTCCCATGTCGGACTCTCCGATGATGACATGAAGGCTCTCGTGGCTCTCCACGATGACATTACCCTCGTCACCGATGACACCAACCCTGCCGCCTCTCCGATGGAGGATATGGGTGACGACTTCCTCGCCCCCATGCCCGCGCCACGCCAGACACCCACCTTCGACCTCGACAAAGAGGAGAAGAGTTTCGACCAGATAGCCCAAGACCGTGCCGAGCAGCCCCATGAGAGCAAGGAGGACATCAAGGCCAAGAAGCAGCGCAACAACGAAATCTCTGACACGCGGAATGCCGACAACACCGTATATGTGATGCTCAAGTTCGACACCGTGGACGACCAGTTGGAGTTCTGCGACCTCACGGGCTACCGCTTCACGGCCTCGATGATAATCGACGGAAAGGAGTTCATGCAGCGGCTCGGATTGTAGTCCAAATGTCCCATAGTTCCCAGTCTTCACGCGCACGCGCGAGGGCAAACCGATGAAAACCATAACCATATACCATAACCGATATGCCAAGCAAACCCTATAAGAAGCCTCCAGTCGAGAAACTGGAAAAGGTGCTGGCCGCCACCGGAGGCAACCTCTCCGAGGCGGCGCGTATGCTTGGCGTGTCCCGCAAGATGCTCCGCCGCTGGTGCAACGAGGACGAGGAGTTTGACGATGCCCTCTACGAGGCTCGTATGCGCACTTTCGACAAGGCGGTCTCCACGGCGCAGGCCGTGGCCTTCGGCGTTCCCATCATGGAGAAAGGCAAGTTCGTGGGCTGGCAGGAACATCCCGACCCGCAGATGCTCCGCTACTTTATGACCACCCTCGGCAAGGATGAGGGCTTCGGCGAGGAGGCTACGGTGCATCATACCGTTGCGACCAAGGGCATCGACATCCACAAGTGGATAGAGCTGGAGATGACGGCGGACAAGATGACGGCTGACGAGAGCGACGACGAGCAATGATAAAGACCCATTCCGTATATTATCCCTTATATGCCGACACTTCCAAGCCCATCATCCTTATCACGGGAGGGCGCGGAAGCGGCAAGTCTTACGCTGTCTCCACATTCCTTGAAAGACTTTCCTTTGAGTTTCAGATGGCCACAAACAAGTACGGCCAGGAGGAACGGATAGTCCATAACATCCTCTTCTCCCGCTACACGATGACCTCCGCCGAGCTATCCGTCATCCCAGAGTTTCTTGAAAAGGTCGAGGCCGACGATGTGGCGGAATACTTCCACGCCACCAAGCAGGACGTGGTGAACCGCAAGACTGGCTCGAAGATAATGTTCCGCGGCATCAAGACCAGCAGCGGAAACCAGACGGCAAAGCTCAAGTCCATCCACGGCATCACCACCTTCGTGTGCGACGAGGCCGAGGAATGGACGAGCGAGCGTGAGTTTATGACCATTATGCTCTCCATCCGCCAGAAGGGTATCCAGAACCGCATCATCATCGTGATGAACCCCACGGACAAGCACCATTTCATCTACAAGAAATACATCGAGAACACCCACCGCATAGAATACTTCGACGGCGTTCCCGTGCAGATAAGCACCAATCCCTCCGTGCTTCATATACACACCACCTACCTCGACAATCTTGAGAACCTCTCCGAGGAGTTCCTTTCCGAGGTGAAGCGCATCAAGGAGACCAATCCGCAGCAGTACGCACATACCATCATGGGGCGTTGGGCTGACGAGGTGGAGGGTGTTGTCTTTGAGAACTGGGATATTGTGGATGAGTTCCCCGAAGGCTGCAAGCACCAGGCTCTGGGTCTGGACTTTGGCTTCACGCAAGACCCCTCCGCAGGCATACGGTGCGGTCTGCTGGGCGATGACCTCTACCTCGACGAACTCTTCTACGCTCCGCAGATGCTCTCCAAGGACATCATACGCGAGCTGGGAGCCAAGGGCAATGGGCTGGAGGTGATGGCAGACAGCGCAGACCCCCGACTTATTCAGGAAATTGCCAACGCGGGCATCCTCATCTATCCCGTAATGAAGGGAGCAGGATCTGTGCTGGCCGGTATTGACAAGATGAAAACCCTCCGCATACACGTCACGCGGCGCTCGCAGAACCTCATCAACGAGTTTCGGAACTATACCTGGTCGAAGGACAAAGACGGCAACTTCGTGAATGTTCCTATTGATGCCTTCAACCACGCCATTGACGCGGTAAGGTATTATGTGCTTGGGAAGTTGCTCGGTCGCATCCTGCGGGCTGTCAGGGTGACGGCAGACGATGTTCCGTATTGATTACATATAACTTGCACTATATGTGGGTGGAACCGGCATCTTGGTAGTATGGTCTGTGATGGCTTTCTTGAAGTCGGTCTGGGAGATGTAGCCCGCCAGCATATCAGCCCCTCTGAAATCGGCTCCTTCCACATTGCAGCGGATGAATTTCGCATACCGCAGTCTTGCGTTGCGGAAATCGGCATTGCTTAAATCCATGTCGCTAAAGACGGCGAAGATAAGGTCGTCGTCTATGGTGGTTATCACATTGCCTGATAGGTCTTTGATTTCCGTCATGCCAATTTTTAGGTGGGTTACTATATAAGGAACGCAATAATAGTCAATTTATTGTGCAAAAGTTTTCCATTGCCATGTCAGTTTATTTTTGTATCTTTGCAGTTTCAATTGAGCAAGGATACAATGAGCGAAAACCATCACATAGACCGCAATACCATATTGTCTCGCCTCAAAAAAATAGAGGAGGAGTACAATGTATCTGTACTTTATGCGGTAGAGTCCGGCAGTCGTGCGTGGGGATTTGAGTCTGTAAACAGCGACTGGGATGTCCGTTTTATCTACGTTCATAAGCCGCAGTGGTATTTCATGGTCGATGAGCAGCGAGATGTGATAGAGCAGATGGATGGAGACCTCGACCTGGCTGGATGGGAACTGAGGAAGATGTTGGTGCTGCTGAAAAAAAGCAACCCCTCTCTGCTGGAATGGCTCAACTCTCCAATAGTATATTACGCAGATGAGGACTTCCTACAGCGTATCCGTAGCGTGCTGCCGGAGTTCTTCAACCCCATTGCCTCGATGTACCACTACAACCACATGTACAAGGGGCATGATGAACGCTACATCCAGAGCGAGGGCTGCGACATGAAGCGTTTCTTATACTACCTCAGAGGCGTGTTGGCCTGCAAATGGATAGAGCAATACCGCACACAGCCACCGGTACTTTTTATGGAATTGGTGAATACTTTGGTAGATGCCAAGGGTATCAAGGAGAAGATAATAGAACTTGTCCGGCTGAAGAAGGATGGAGATGAACACGATATAAGCGTGGTGGATAAGGAACTGATTGACTACACCAAGAGACTGGCCGACTACTATAACGGGCTGATAAAAGAGTTTCATCCAGATATGAGCGGACGGCATTCGGAGGTCTTGGATACTCTTATGTACGACATGGTTATATCCCACAGATAAACTTGGTATGGCATGGTAAATACGGACAGACAACAAGAAAGCAAGTTAGATGTTCTTTGGAAGGACGTTGTTCAGTATCGTAGTGGGGAACATTTCAAGAAAATACTGGATGCGTGTGTTAGGTTTAGGACGTTGGCTCCATATAATGCCATGTTGGTTCAAATGCAACGGCCTGGTGCAAGGTTCGTATTGACGCAGAGGCAATGGAAGACACAATACAACCGTGTTCCAAAATACAATGCGAGGCCGATTGTTTTACTTATGCCTTTTGGCCCAGTGGAATTTGTGTTTGAAATAGGCGACACTGTACCAAAGGAAGAGAATACTCTATTTGCAGCACCGTCAGACGATGATATTCTTAATGAGATTGCGGAACCGTTCAAGGTAAAGCAAGCGGTGTCAAAAAAAACGCTCGATACACTGATTGACAATCTGGCTTTTTATGGGATTGGGGTAGAATTGGCAATGTCCGCAGGATCTGCGTATGGGGCGAAACTGGAATTGATGACGAATGATTCAATAAACATCACCGTCCCAATTGATTGGAGGGGAAATGTCGCGAGGAGAGCTGATTATGCAATAAGTGTTAATAGGAATGCGGGGAGTGGTGAGATATTTGCGGCTATCTGCCATGAGCTTGGTCATTTTTTCTGCCATCACCTACCAATGCCTCGGCAATGGAAGGAAAAAAGATGGAACACGAGAAATATTGAGCATAAGTGGGAGGAATTTGAGGCTGAAAGCGTAGCATGGCTTGTGTGTGAGCGCATGGGCATGGAAAGCACATCGATAAAGTATCTTGCAGGCTATGCCGACAGGTTTGACTCAAACGAGTATATAAGTGAAAATGTAAGTATTGAGCGGATTTTAGCGGCGGTGAAGGAGGTGGAAAAGATGCTAAAACCGTTGAGTTATAAGGATGGATTTCTTTATAAACACTGTGAGGATTTCAAACAGCAAGTCAAGAACGTGATACACTCGACGATATAAGGGGAATTATTCAGAATGATATATGAACCAAGAAATATTATCAGAACTCTCTTTAAGAGACGGACGGAACGCCCTGCAATATGTGCAGAGTTTGCCGCCAGAAGTGAGGCAGATAGCGACAGAAGCGATATTGGAGTGTTCGAGACTGGGCTATCCGCTGAACAATATGGAGATTACGAGCAAGGCACGGGAAATGCAGCGCAAGAGACAGAAAGCCAACGGCTGATTGCTCGCGCCAAAGAGCATGGTCTGTTTATAGAGAAGTCGGAATGGGAAACTCTGGGCGACCGTAAGCGCCTTCCCTCCGGCGAGAGCATAGTTTACCTTAACGAGGATGGCACGGAGGTTATCAAGTTGAGAAATCCATTTGCCAAATCCGTTGTAAAGCGTCTGCACGCGCAGGATGCCATCTATGAGCATCTGATACACAATATATTGTTCCCGACCACCCGCTACCGTTTCAAAGGCATTTGCGAAGATGTGGGTGGAGTGAGGATGGTGCTGACGCAGAAGTACATCTCTGACATCTTCACCATTCCCACACAGGAAGACATCGACCGTTACCTTATCGAAGGGTTGGAACTGGCCAGGGAAGACCGCTTTTATTACGGCAACGACTATGTGGCTGTAACCGATGTGTTTGCCGAGGGTGATAACGTGCTGACAGACGGAGTGAAACTCTATTTTATAGACCCAATCATAAGGTTCAAGAGACCGGCAACCGAAGTGTTGGTGTATTATTACAAGTTATTGAAGTAAAGAGTTATATGGCAGATAAGTTTGAAAATACGATACATAAAAGCCTGCTCCAGTACCTTGTTGGAATAGGAAAAGTCGACGAGCGGCTTCCCGAATGCCCCGATGTGACAGACAAGTGGGAGTCGATAGGTCAATCATATATCCCCGACGGTGCGCGTGAGTACCGCGACTATCCCGTGGCCAGCCTTGGCTGGATGATGTACATCGGAATGGCCGTGGCCAAATTGTGGGATGACGAATGGGAGATATATTCCCAGATAGAAGACCTCTACCTCTATATGCGTGATAAGCGTGGCTACGATTCCTTGGATGAGTACATCTGCGAGGACGTGCTGATGGTGCGCGGAGAGGAATACGAGAACATCGCCCAGGTGGTCAGCGAATGCGCCACGAGGGTGAACTTCGACCTGATACGCGAACAGATAGAGCCTGGCACCAAGGAGGCTTTCGATGCCTATGTTACGTGTCTGCGGCAGCTCTACCTCTTCGGAATGGCTATGCAGCTGAAACGTATGGGGTATCACATGGAAAGAGTTAGATGATAGAGATAAAGGACATACACGGGAACTTGCTTGCAACGGTCGATGCCGACTCGCTGGAATACGCTGATTTGAGTGAGATGGATTTGTCGTATGCCGACCTTCGAGGTGCCAATCTTGACCACGCGAATTTGTATTTCACTAATTTGGAATTTGCCGACCTGCGGGACGCTAATCTCCGACATGCCAGAACTTACGGCGCACAGTTCGGAGGGGCTTCGCTTGAAGGTGCCAGCAGAAAACCACGCAAAGAGGAGCGTATCCCTTGGTTACAGTAAAAAACATCACATGACAATAGAAGAAGCAATAGCGGCACGCCATTCCGTGCGGCAGTACGACGAAAGACCTCTCACAGACGAGCAGGTGGCCACGCTTACGGCGGAGATTGACAAGATAAACGCCGCCAAGGATTTGCATATACAACTCATCCAGAACGAGCCGAAGGCTTTCTCTGGCTTCCTCGCCAAATACTGCAAGTTCTCCGGCGCGGTGAACTATATCGCCCTGGTGGGAAAGAGGTCCGACGACCTGAAGGTGAAACTCGGCTATGAGGGAGAGCGGTTGGTGCTGATGGCGCAGCAGATGGGGTTGAACACTTGCTGGGTGGCTGGCTCTTTCTCCAAGGAGAAGGTCGTGCAAGTCGGCAAGGATGAGAAATACGTGGCTGTTATCTCCATCGGCTATGGCACCACCCAGGGCGTCGCACACACCAGCAAACCCATCGAGGAAGTGGCCTCGCTTGCTTATACGCACGACTGGTTCAAGAAAGGTATTGAATGCGTTATGCTGGCTCCCTCGGCGATGAACAAACAAAACTTCCGCTTCGCACAGATGGCCGACGGCAAGGTGATGGCTACAGAAGGGCATGGACCATTCGCCGGTCTCGACCTTGGAATTGCCAAGTTGCACTTTGAGATTGGCTCCGGCAAAGACAGCAGCATCTGGAAATGAAGACTACGGAGACCATAGGAGGACGTGACTGCACCATCTACACGATGGACGGTGCGCAGATCCTGCTGCTCCAACCCGTGGATGACCACGACCAGAGCCTACTTGATAGCGAGGTGGAGCTGATATGCAGCCACACCGACGCTCCCTTCAACCTGGTGGCCTTCGGTATCAAGGACTGGATGTCGGAACTCACGCCGTGGCCGGCACCGCCAACCTTCGGCAAGCAGCCTTTCGGTGATGGTGCAGAAATGACACTTGGTTACGTCAAAAATGTCCTAATCCCCACCCTGCAGGAACGCTGGGGAGCGATGAAGGTTGTCCTCGGCGGCTACTCATTGGCCGGACTCTTCGCATTGTGGGCTGGATATAATTCCGACATCTGCGATGGTATCGCCGCCGCTTCACCATCTGTCTGGTATTCTCAATGGGCTGACTATATTGATGGGAAGGAGATGCACAGCAATGCTGTGTACCTCAGTCTCGGTGACAGGGAGTTCCGCACCAAGAACCCCGTCATGGCCCATGTGGACGACGCTATTCGGAAGCAGCACGAGTTGGTTTCTGCCCAGGGCATCGAAACGGTGCTGGAATGGAATCCAGGCGGCCACTTCGTCGACTCGGAGAAGCGGATGGCCAGAGCCTTCGGATGGGTGTGCGAGGCTCTGAATGACGGAATGTTCTGCAAAGAAAACCCTGATGACCAGATATACTGGATAGATAATCCAGAAAGCAAGGGAGAGCATCTGTTCTCATTTGACAAGAAGACCATCTTCAACCTTTTTGCCGACTATCCCCACAAACTGACCAAGGAGCAGAAGGAGATATTCGATAAGGAAAACCCGTACTGGGCTGATTTCTTTAGGGATAGATAATGTTATCTCTATTCAAGTGGTTGTATTTCAATAAATAATGTGTTTTGGCTAAAAAAATGGTCTCCTGAAGGGGCCAATTTTGCTTTTTCAAGACTTCCGATTTGATTTTTTCAACTCGGATTGACTCGGATTGAAGTTGGATTGAAAATTTTTTTTCGGGTGTTTTGGGGGTATTTTCGGCCTCCTTGACGGACACTTTTTTCACTCTTTTCTGCCCTGCGTGGAGAAAAAGTGAGTGTATTTTTTGTCATTCTTGCTGATTTAGACTTGTAACTCGTTGGGTAACAATGAGACGTAAATTTTCTAAATCGGACTCAATCGGAATTTGGATTACGCTCAATCAAAATCGCGATTGATAATCACGGAAAACGGATTTGCGATTGATTAACAGATTGAAAAACAAGAAAATAAATTTGCACAGATTATAAATATTACTTATCTTTGCCGGCGAGAAACCAAAAATAGGGAGAAAAATGGAAATATATAAAGCAATCAGTCGATGGCAGTCATTCGTCAATGCCATGTCCTCAAGAAAGGGAGAGTTCCCCAAGCCGAAAGACGGCAGTAAATATATTGTGGAGGTATCGGATGACAGCAAAAGTATGGAAAAACTCGAAGACTTCCTCAACGGCCATCTGCATCTTGACCGTCAGATAAGGGTGAAGCATTCTTGGGTTAGCCCGACAGACAAAGGAGGCGATGGCAAGCGGTTCTATGAGATAGAAGGCATTCCCAACAGGTATTATGAGTGGAGACATTTCACCGATACTTTGGAACTGCCTAAAATAAAGAGTAGGAAAACCCCTCCCAGAACGGGTACGGTTATCATGCGTGTCTCGCCGGAGGAGAAGTTAAGGGAGAAGTTGACCGCCCAGTTAAAGAAGCAATATCCCAAGGTGAAGGAGAATATAATAAGGCAGATGGTTGAGCGGGATATGGCGAGATTGTCAAAATGAAAGAGCATAATTTGTCATAGTTTGGAACAACAGGTGCACCGCTGTGAAGTAGGACACCAGCCTGGACGGGGAGAGATTCCTTTTCAGGCACAATGCACGATAGTGTGCAGAAACTTAATACAAAGCGATATGTGGTTCATATTCCTATGCGCCTTCTTGATGGAGTCCTTCAAGGATTTGACCGGCGACGGCTATTTCAAAATGAAATGAGCCGTATAAGACAGTCGGGTTATAGGAGAGCGTTGGCAGTGGATTAGTTCACTGCCTTTTTCTTTTGTGTTCGCTTTCGCGTAGTATGCAAATATAGCCTTTTTCGTCAAACAGAGCGCGAAAGAACGTGCTTTTGTGGCAAATTAAAATGTTAATTTTAATTCTGCCGCATATTATTATAATATTTATTTTAAGCGTATTATATTTTGGTTAATGTTAAATATTTAATTATTTTGAAAAAATATTTTGTCAATTAAAATAAAATATGTAATTTTGCATTAGAAAATTAAAATAAAGAATATAATAAATACAAAATAATATGAACGCATTTGAAGCAATAATGGCAGAAAACGGCTACACGCCCAAGACCACTTTTTGGATGGACTTCTCAATAGCCGACCGATTCGGTGTAAAGGCCGTGCGCGACACCTACAACAGAGCCGTGGCCGGATGGCGCGACAACATTGTATATCTCACCGAGTTGGTGATGGTACTGAACCACAAAATATGGCAGCACTACCAGCACAATGAAGAACTGGCGCGTGAATATGACGAGCTGTGGCGCGGACTGGACGCATGGTGCGGTGAAAACCTCACGGGCGAGGATGCAGAATATTACTATAGGACAACCGATTAAAAGCCAATAAAATGACAGACAAGAAATGCCCTAAATGTGGCAGCAGAAACTTCCAGATAGTGGACTACTACACACGGCCATATATATATGAGGTTGAGGACGGCAAGGTGATGGCCGACGGCATAGGTGAAGAGTCCGACCATGTGAAAACAACATGCGTTTGCAGAGGGTGCGGCCATGAGTGGCATCCGAAAAAATTTGAATATACAATAGACGAATAAAAATACATAACAAGATGAAAACGAGAAACCAACTTTTAAGCGATGTCATGCAACTGGCGTGGCAGTTTGTAAAGACCAACGGCATGACAATGGCCGAGGCGTTGAGAACGGCGTGGCGCAACATCAAACTAAAGATGGCCATGAAATTGCGCATCGTCAAGTTCTACTTTCAAAAGGTGGACGGCAGCATACGCGAGGCATACGGCACACTTGCTGACAATATCGTGCCGACCGTGGCGCAGGGTGGCCGCAGAGCCAACGACACGGTGCAGACCTACTATGACACCGAGCGCAGGGATTTCCGCTGCTTCAAGAAAGCCAACCTTATCAGCATTGCATAATAGTATAGATATGAAAACGCCCATTTCGGCCTATCTTCTGGCCAAAAACAACTTCAACTATGACGGCGAGGGTGCATGGCATTGGCGCGAGACCCTTGACACCGACAACGGCATCGAGCGTCACGTTATCAATGTGATGCGTTATGAGGACGGCACTTGTGAGGCATCCATACACGCCGATGGCATACACCGAACTTTTGCGCCGAGGTACATGGAAGAATTGGCCGATGCAGCCTCCAATGCAGGCATCGGCTTTGTGTTGAACATCAACCAGTAACACCATACAATATGATACGCATAGACCGACAAAAAGCATTTGACACGGCGCGCGAATGCCCTACGCGCTGCGCCATCATCCAAGTGGGCTACACCTACGCGCTGTACGCTTGTTATGACATACTGCGCGAGGCGAGAGCCGTGGCAAGCCAAGCGGCAACCGACAACACCGCCTGCAGGTGGCTTGTGATAGACCGTTTCAACAGACGAATGTACACCGTAAAACCGAAAGCAATATGACACAGAGAGAAATGACCATCATCGACCGCCTCAACCGCCTTGGGGTGGACAACACAATGTGGGGCGTGGTAAGTGCTGACGGCTGGCTGACCAGCGACCTCCACGGCACAGACCAGCACATCACCGTTCCTGCGCACATCTACGTACACCGAGAAGACCCGAAACGCGCGGCACTCGATCCTGACGTGCAGCCCGATGCCACCATCATCTCCAGAGAGGGCAGCGTGATTGACCTCTACTTCATAGGCAAAGAATAGCCCTTTCTGGGCTTTCTTTGTAACGACCGCCCGACATCCAACGCGAGAGACTGCAACGACATACGTTACACGGTGAAAATGACGTACTTTTGCACGTCAAACCATAAACCGTAACCAACCATGCAGTCCAATTTCGTAAGCGGTATACACAACTTCTTCCGCAACCTTATCCTCAACGCCACCGGCGCGGAACGCACGCTCTTCGAGTATGTGGCCTCCGGCGATGTGCCGCACGCCATCAACTTGATGAACTCCAACGAGACCGACGTGGACAACGCCATCAAGGAATACTGGCCGCAGAAGCACGACATCATGCGCCGCCCCAACCGCGTTCCCAAAAACAAGCAGCCGTACATTACCTGCAAACTTCCACGTTGCCGCCAACGGTATATCAATGAGATAGAACTATTTTTCCTCCTTGGCAATCCCATACTGTGGCGCAAAGTGGAGGGCGACGACGAGGCGTATAAACTGTTTACGGACTTCCTCTCCGAGCAGCGTTTCGACAGCACGATGCGCAAGGTGAAACGCCTCGCAGGATCTGAAACGGAATGTGCCAAATACTACCATCTCTATCGTGACGATGACAACACTCCCCATTGCAACGTGGTCATCCTGGCACGCTCCCTGGGCTACGACCTCCGCACCCTCAAAGACCAGTACGGCAAGTTGGTGGCCGTGGCTTTCGGGTACAAGCTCCGTTCCGCCAATGGCCGCTATGTGCAGCACTGGGACTTTCTGACGGAGGATGCCTCTTACTTCACTCAGAAGGAGGCCGTGGGCTGGAGCGTGAAGCCTTATCCCAACCCCACGCACAAGATTAACCTCATCTACTACCAGCAGCCGAAGTCCTGGGAGGGCGCGGAACCCCGAATGGCACGTGAGGAGGAGATAGACAGCAAGATAGGCGACACCAACAACTACTTCGCAGACCCCATCGCCGTGGCCACCACGGATGTCATAAACAGCATGGTAGACCCCAACACTCCGGCTAAACTGATGCAAGTCACTGGCAGAGATTCCCGATTTGAGTATGTCAATCCGCCCCAGGCTTCCGAGCTGCGTGCCGCCGAGAAGGAAGACTTGGAGAAGAGCATACTGTTCGACACCTTCACGCCGGACTTCTCCTTCGAGAAACTCAAAGGTCTTGGAACGCTTTCGGGCGTGGCCATCAAGAACGCCATGATACTTGGCTACCTCAAGCGTGCCAACCGTATGGAGATATACGAGGAACTGGTGGACCGTGACAAGAATGTCATCATCGCCGTGTTGAAATTCCTGCACCCAGAGATGGAGAAGAAACTGGATGAGTTGAAGATTAAGTTTGAGTTTTCGGAGCCTTTCGGTGAGGACGAGAAGGAGAACTGGCAGAAACTGGAGGGTCTGTACGCCGCCGGTCTGGTGTCGCTCGACGAGGCGGTGCGGAGACTGTCGCTGACGGACAGCCCAGAGGAAGAGATGGCAAAGATAAGGGCGGATGCCCAGAAGGAATCCGCCCCTATGTAACTAAAACAATAGTAGGAATATCAGCCCGCCGGTGTGCGGGCTTTTTTTTTATGTCCGTATGTCGCGGATTTGGTCAGGCTTGATGCTCCTCGCGAGCCTTGACAAACACGTCTATCTCCTTGCCGCAATGGGGGCAGCGGATGTACGGAACATGCACCACCTCCGGCTCGGCGGTCTGCTGCGGACGGTCGGAGAGCAACTCGGCGATGTCTACCTCCAGGGCGTCGGCGATTTTCTTCACGGTGCTGACGCGCGGGTCTCTGCCTTCTTTGAGCGTGGCGTTGAGACTGATGTCAGTCACTCCCAATTTTGCGGCCAGTTCTTTCTGGGTTATTCCCCGTAAGTCGCAACATCTCTTAACATTATCTCTTATATTCATATTAAATTGTTGTTTTAATTTCGCTGCAAAATTAAATAAATTATTTTAATTGACAAAAAATATTTTCTTTTTGCAGCGAAAAATGGCCTATTAAAATGTTAATTTTAATTACTGCTCGAAAAATTATTGTATTCATTTTAAGTTAGTTGTATTTTGGTTAATGTTAAATGTTTAATTTTTGTGCAAAATAATTTTGTCAATTAAAATAATTGTTGTAATTTTGCATCCGAAAGTTAAAACAAATAGTATAATAACAATTAAAAAACTAACAACTATGAAGACAATTAGAGAGCAAGCCAACGAAATTATGAAAGAGGACACCTCGCACGATGTGAAGCGCGAGAAGTTGCTCAAAATCGGTCTCACGGCCACCGACATTCAAAATCTCTTTTTCGCCGAGCGTATGGCCGGACGAGAGGGCAGGGCGGCACGGCCAGTCGTAGAGTACACCATCGACCAGATACTGGCGCGGTACACTTTCGGGGTAGAGATTGAGTGCTATCACGTGCGCGTGAATGAACTTATAAATAAGGCCACCGAGCGCGGACTTGAAATGCACAGCGAGGGCTACAACCACCGCGACAACAACACGTACTATAAACTGGTTTCTGACGGCTCTATCCGAGGCGAGAATCCCATCGAGTGCGTTTCGCCCATCCTCAACGGCGCGAGAGGCGGTTTCGACACCTTGAAAGCCTGCTGCGCCTCACTGCGTGAATGTGGCGCAATGGTCAACCGCTCGACTGGCCTGCATATCCATGTGGGCGGTCGTATCACCGAAAAGCAATACGGCAACACCTTTGCAAACTACTACTACCTTGAAAGCGTCATTGACTCTTTTATGTCACCCAGCCGCCGCGAGAATTACTATGCCAAGAAACTTGGCGGCAACGTGGACTCTATTGTGCGCGCGCGTACCTTTAGACAAGTTGGCGAGGCCATGAACCATGACCGCTACTATAAAATCAACTGCGAGGCGTGGGGCAGACACCACACTATTGAGTTTCGCCATCACCAAGGCACAACCGACTATGACAAAATCAGTTATTGGGCGCGTTTCTGCATCAAACTGGTGCATTGGTCAGCCGACCACCGTCTCAATGCGCCAGTCCGCTCTATTGACGATGTGCCTTTCTTGACTGACGATGAGAAGAGCTTTTTCAAAGACCGTGCCAATGCCTTTGCAGGCATGGCAATGGTAGACCAGTTAATGACCATGTAACAAGTTAAATATTTAATAATCAATCAAAATATAATCAATTATGTGCTGCATCCTTTATATCCCTGCAGGCGTAGAAACGCCGACAATACAGACATTTGAAGCCGTCTTTATGTACAACCGCCACGGCATCGGCTTTGCCGACAGCGACGGCCATTGCTGCAAGACTCTTTCGTTTCGGTACTTTACCAAGGCCATACAGAAGCGCAAAAAGAGTGCCGACTGCATCATCCATTTTAGACTGGCCACCCACGGCTCTGTCAGCCGTGCCAACTGCCATCCGTTCTTTGACCGCGAAAGCGGCGTGTGGTTTGCCCATAACGGCATTTTGCCCATCGAGTCGCACGATGATATGACCGACAGCGAAATCTTCTTTAGAGAGCTATTTCTGCCTAAATTAGAGGTCGTTGGGTGGGGCAACAAGAAGTTGTGGGATTATGTAGACCGCAAGCGCGGTGCATCGCGTTTCATCTTCATGCGCGGTGACGAGGTGAAACTCTTTGGCTCATGGCACCGGCTTGACGGCGTATATTACTCTAACCTAAATTGGTGCTACTATCGCCGCTGGTAACGGCGAGTCTTCATCTTTGTTAGCAGCCCATCATGCGTGTGCGTGGTGGGCATTTTTTGTGTTTTAATGGCCAAAAATGCGTAAAAAATACGCAATATTTAGCGTGGTATTCAAAAATATTTTCAATACTATCATTTTGAATACGAGTGAATTATTTTGCATTGCGTAAAAAATACGCAGAAATATTTTGTCAGTTTGAATTTAAGTTGTACTTTTGCGTAAAATTTACGCATCAAAAGATTGCATACGATTATGGCAAAATACGAATACGAATATCCCCATCCTGCGGTAGCCACGGACTGCGTGGTGTTTGGCTTTGACGGCCACAAACTCAAGGTGTTGCTTATTCAGCGTGGCCTCGACCCATACAAAGGTATGTGGGCGTTCCCAGGAGGTTTCATGCGTATGGATGAGACAGCCGAAGAGTGCGCGTCGCGTGAACTGAAAGAAGAGACTGGACTGATCCTGACCAGCAGCATCCGGCAGTTGGGAGCGTTCAGCGGCGTACACCGTGACCCGCGTGAGCGTATCGTCTCCATAGCGTTCTACGCGCTGGCTCGCCAGTCCGAAGTGAAGGGAGGTGACGATGCCGCCAACGCCAAGTGGTGGGCTATCGACGACATTCCGCAGTTGGCATTCGACCACGACTTTATACTCCGTCAGGCGATGAGCCGCATCCGTCAGGACATCCACTTTGAGCCTATCGGTTTCGGTCTGCTGGAGGAGAAGTTCGGCATCGGCGACCTGCAACGCCTCTATGAGAGCATTCTTGGGGTGCATTTCGACCGCCGCAACTTCCACAAGAAGATGATGCAGACCGGCGTGCTGCGTGAGGTGGAGGATGAGTCGGGTGCCAGCGACAAGATGGCTGACCTCGCGGAGCGTTGCGGAGTGATGGGGCGCAAGCGCAAGCTCTTCTGCTTCGATAAGGAGAGCTACAACCACATGAAGGAAAGCGGTAGTTTCCGCTTGGAGTTTTGACAGATAAGGAGGTACACTATGAACACATATTCCAGTCACATAGAAATCACGTCTGACACAAAACAAATGGAAAGCATCAAAATCCATGCTTATCTCCATAAAGGTATGGGGACTGGCAGGATTCTGTCTGATGCAATTAAGGAAGCCTTCAGGAAGATGAAAAAGGATGGCTCAAACGTAATCGCATTCTATCCGATGGGAGGAATGAACGACCATGAAACTGCGCGTGCCATCCTCCGTTGTATATTCGCGTATCTGCGGGATTGTTTCGACGAGAAGGAGCGAATCATTATTTTTTGCAACGAACAGATGGAGAGCATTTTTGCGGATTGTTTTTGGGATGAGTCTCTTACTTTGCTTGGAAAACGTGAAGACCGTGAGGGGTACAAGCTCTTTTTCGACAACAGGACAAAATCATATTGGGATAGGATATTCTCCTATATCCCAGAGATAGAGAAAGGCCACGAGGGGTTTGAGGAACATCTTGGACTGTGCTTTTCGTATCTCTCTTGGATAAATATGTTTGATAAGATTACTCCCGCTGATTTCGAGTACATCCGCAACATTTATTGTCTCGGCATTATAGCCACCCGCATGAGCCGCACTCCTCACTGGTGTTACTGTAACGAGCGCCCCGAAGATGTGCTTGCAATGTACAAGGCACTCCAGGAACAATTGTGGATATATCCCTATATTTTTGAGTTAAGGGTAATTGCGGAGCTGCATAATCGAGGCTATGAACTGCTGCGCATCTGTCCTTCGGTACACTTATCCTGGCGGTGCATTGCAACTACAAAGGACAATACCTATGAGCAATGCGGAGCGATATGTGCAGACCAGTCATGGGGACCGACAACGGTGAATATCTCGTTTGGGGAACTGTTCAAGGACGAAGACCCGACTCTCGACATTCAAAAGGCTGCTGACCGTTTCTGCAAGGAGTACCCGAAACTCGTGAAGGCTGCGAAGGGAAGTGATCCTGCGTACAAGAAATGGTTCCGGCACGTGCTCCATCTCGCACAACAAGGCCAGCTCTTCTATGCTTATGAGGATATGGGGAGCTGTATTGAAAGTGGCAGTATGCTTGGCACAACGGAGCCACTCCCATTTCCTCCGGCAGGAACGGTTAAAGGAACACCGTGCTATTGATTATAAACAAATAAAACAGAAACAGTATGATAGGAGCAATTATAGGCGACATTGTAGGGTCGCGTTTTGAGTTCAACAATCACCGCTCGACAGAGTTTGAGTTCTTCCATCCAGACTGCAAGTTCACCGATGACACGGTTATGACCGTGGCTGTAGCCGATGCCATTTTGAGCAAAAGACCCTTCGGGGAGGTGATGCATGAGTATGGCCGCAAGTACCCCAACCGTGGTTACGGTGGACGCTTTTTCAAATGGCTGCTGTCCAAGAATCCAAAACCGTATGATTCTTTCGGCAACGGCTCGGCGATGCGTGTCTCTCCATGTGCGTTCCTTGCCAGCGGCAACCGCGAGAAGGCTCTGACATGGGCCACGGCTTCCGCAGTCTGCACCCACAACCACCCAGAGGGAATAAAGGGCGCGATGGCTATTACGGACTGTATCCTTATGGCAGAAGAGCGCAGACCCAAGGAGGAAATTAGGAAGATGGTTGAGAAATTGTACGGCTATGACCTCAACTTCACCATCGATGAGATACGTCCCCGCTACCAATTTAACGAAACGTGTCAGGGAAGCGTTCCGCAGGCCATTGAGTGTTTTTTGGAGAGCCAAGACTTCGAGAGCGCCATCCGTATTGCGGTATCCCTCGGAGGTGATAGCGACACCATCGCTAATATAACTGGCGGTATTGCCGAGGCATATTACGGAGTGCCGAAAGAGATGTGGAAGAGCGCGGTTTACATGCTCCCAGAAGAGATGCAAAGTGTGGTTTTCTCAATGTATGAAGGATATTAAATTCAACACTATGGACTTCAATTATCAACAGTACCATGAATTTGGCGAGAGGCTGACGCTTCCCTATGGCATAAAAGCCATGCTTGAGCCTGGTTGCCATGAGTACAATCAATTACCTATGGAAAAACGTGCCATACATCTTGCATACGTACTTTATCACGGCTTTGACCTTGTAGAGGAGATTAGAGAACGTGTCCGTGACTATGCCCCGTATTCAAGAGAGTACCAGTACAAGAACGGTATGGCAGCAACAATAATGTATCTTCGGACAGGCAAGGCATGGAGTTTCATGTTTGACGAGGATAGGGTGAAACTGGAGGATGTGGTGCAACTGCTGAAAGACGAACTGATGATGCGGTACACCGTGAATGACTATTCACACCGCCATGAACTGAAGAAGATGCGCATGGATGAGTCTGTATTGAGAGGTATGTCGAGAGAGGAGATGCAGGATTTCCTTATGAAACCGTGTCAGTATGACGAACACTTCTCTATGGTCGATTTAGAATGTTCTAATCCCTGGCCGGCCGTCTACAACAAATGGCAGTGTTTCCGACACAGTCCGTGGAGCATCCGTCTCGCCGAGGACGAGCAGGCTGTTTATGAGGGAGACCGTAGAGTGATAGAAGACTACAATGAACGGCACAAAAAGGCAAATGACAAGCAGTTTATCCTCAACATTCCCCCTGAGCCTTACCGAGGCAATTTACGAAATCCTAAACTTGTAATATTGAGCCTCAATCCTGGCTATGTGGAGCGGCTGAACGGTCAGTTGGTCTCCATGCTTGACGAGAAGCACAGGGAAACCTTCCTTTCGTCTCTGTACGACAATATATGCTTCGAGGAAGGCAGCTCTGTCGTGTTTAACGAAGAGGACAATGTGATTGGTGATGGCTACTGGCGAAGGATGATGGATGACATCAAGGAAGACCTGAAGGATGAGAAGTATGACTTTATGAAGAAGATTGCACTTATTCAATATATTCCATACTTTTCCAAAGAGATGGGGTCTCATTTTAAGATGGAAACCCTGCCAACACAATATTACGCAAAGCATCTTATCCGCAGGATTCTCTATGAAGAGCCAGATGCACTTTTCTTGGTGATGCGTTCAGAGAAACAATGGAGGTCTCTGATTGGAGACGAGATGAAAAAGTTTGAAAACAGATTTATTGTCAACGAGCATCCTCTTGTGCAGAAACTATCGAGAAATAACCTCAATACAAAAGAGCGTGATGTATATGGTGAGATATTGAATAGGCTTCGGAGGTGCTAAGAGTGCTTAAAAGATTTGGCGAAATGCAAAATTATTCGTATTTTTGCAAAAAAATAGAACGATGCTTTTAACCATACTTGTCATACTATTCATAGCCGTTCCGCTTTGCAAATATCTGTTGAAGTGGATAGCGAAGAGCGGTCGTGATTTGTGGTAGAGAAAAAGGAGTTATTATGACACTGCTCTGGATTATATTGGCTTTTATCACACTCTGCGGGATAGTTGCTGTGTGTGGAAAATGGTTTGTTTATGCCATTACCACAATGGCTGCTGTCATCTGGACTCCAATCCAGGAGACATACCGCCTGCACAAAGGTGGAGAGAAGAAGAAAGCTCGTGCCTTGGGTTGGAGTTTTGGCTTTGCGGTTGCTATGTGTGGAATCCTCATTGCGTTGCTTGTCGCTATGCCTAAATAGTTTTTGTCATGACTCAAGAACAATTAGGCTATCTCTATGAGAGTGCAAAACTCCGCATAGAAGCACATCCCGAATATGCTGAAAAGCAGAGAGTGATAATACAGAAGTGCCGTATCTATGAGAGTGAAAGAGAAGCACTGGAAGCCGCTATCAAGTTACCAGAGGAGGACATGGCCAGTTGCGTTATTTGGGCAGAAATAGAGAAGGATGAGGAGTATTATCGTGTCAAGACTAATTGTTGGTTATTGACATATACTGGCGATGCTATCAAAGCCGCCGAATATTTAGGAATGGCTGATATGTATAATTCAGAAAGGATTCAGGACATCATCCAGAATAAAGCGAAGACAGACTAAAACAAAGAAGGACAATGACAACGAAAGACAAGATACTTGAAATCCTCGACAAGACCGACCGACAGGGTATCGATGAGGTGATGGACTGGTTAAAGGGGAGCGGTTTCTTCATGGCTCCTGCCTCCACCAACTTTCACGGCAACTATGAGGGCGGTCTGGCCGACCACTCCCTCAACGTATATACCGCAGCAATGCGTCTGCGTGCCACAGCATTGAGTCTTAACCCTTCATTGGAGGAAAAACTGCCGGAGGACAGCGTCGCCATAGCCACCTTGTTGCATGACGTGTGCAAGGCTGACGTGTACAAGGAGGTCAAGAAGAAACGCCAGAATAGTTTTGGACGGTGGGAGGAGTATGACGGTTATACGGTGGACTACAGCAACTTCCCTCTTGGCCACGGTGAGAAGAGTGTCATTATCCTGCTCCGTCTGGGGCTGGACTTAACCGATGCTGAGATTGCAGCCATCCGCTGGCACATGACGGCTTGGGATTTGCCGTTCCAGAGCCGCGAATCATTGGGCAACCTCAATGCGGCCAAAGACAAGTACCCGTTGTGTTCGATTCTTCAATTGGCTGATGGATTTGCATCATCATTGATGGAAGATACCGTTAAGTCCGTATGATAAAGTACATTGCCGACAGAGACCACTACACTG
>JAEEGK010005714.1_pt1 | contig 30068 bp, 22 predicted proteins | sample 8958771 | NCBI WGS metagenome assembly JAEEGK01 (sample SAMN16246547, study PRJNA631951) | gut metagenome | biome: gut microbiome; feature: rumen; material: SC-attached | host: Bos | place: Iran: Karaj | collected 2018-10 | reverse complement strand
AGGGTAGCGCTCAAGGCTCCTCTGTCAGTATACTCATCGCCATAGGAAAGGTCGTTCCAGTATGGGTTTATGTTCCAGCCCAGGGAAAGCTCTGGTAAAAGAGAAGATCCCTTAAGTTCCTTCCTGCTGCTCTCGGCAACGCTCAGGCTGGCTTTGAGCTTCCTCAGTTCCGGTGTCTCATATTCCTCAGGAATATCGTTGATGTCGAATTCATCTGGAGCCAGGTTTTCCACATCGCCCTGCAGCACCACCTCTTCGCTGGCAGGAATGCCCAATGTTATCTTAAGCTGATCCAGCTTGTGCTGAAACTGCATGGAAAGGGAGTCATAGGTAGGCACCAGCTTGCTCCAGGCAAGGAAGGAGTTGAGCACATCCAGCTCTGGGGCCAGGCCTCCCTTGTAACGCTCCTGAGTCTGGTCGTACCGCTTCTTGTTGGTCTCCAGGTTGTCCTGCACCAGCTCCATATTCTTCTGGAAGATAAGAAGCTCGTAGAAGGCCTGGCGCACAGTCACCTCAAGGTTCCGCTGTGCCACCTCAAAATCTATGTTGCCTGCAGCATACTCTTCCTTGATACGCTTCATCTTATGGGGGATATCGGTTCCCAGGGTAAGGGAGAGGGATCCATTCAGATTTCCGGCCCATGTTGCCTCAGGGGAGTTCTTGAGAATCTCATTGCCCCGGCTTACCCCTGCAGAAGCAGTTATCTCCGGCAGGAACACGTTCCAGCGGTTCTTAACGCTCCGTTCTTTGCCCATAAAAATAATCTGCTCCTGCTTGAGCCCGCGGTTATTCTCCAGGGCCATCTGGGCAGCGCTGTCAGCAGTAAGCACCACTTGTCCGAAGCAGGGAAAGAGGAAAAGAGTCAGAAGAATAAGCAGACAAATCGATTTTTTCACAAGTCTACTATACTACAAAACCGCACTGCGCGCTATAAACTAAATATTAAAAAACAATAATTTTTTGTTATAAAGGCAGAAGAGTGTTGGTTTTTGGACAAAGTTAGGGTAGTATTAGGGTGGGAGGCGCATATGAAAGCATCAGTCGTCATCATAGAAGATATAAAAGAGATGTCTGACCTTATCCAGCTCTATTTAAAGCGGGAAGGGATGGATACCGCTGTCTTTGACAATGCCGAGGATGCCTTGGTCTACCTTAAAGACAACACTCCTGACCTGATCCTGCTGGACATCAACCTCCCCGGCATGGATGGCTTTGAGTTCCTGAACATCTATCATAAAGAGTCCGACTGCCCTGTGCTTATTGTCTCGGCCCGGGATTCGGATGAGGATATCATAATGGCGCTGGGATACGGAGCCGATGAGTTTGTGACAAAGCCCTTCTCTCCAAAGGTGCTGATGGCACGTATAAGAGCCCTCCTGCGCCGCAAGCAGAGCGGATCATCAAGCTCGTCAAAGAATATAATCCAGTTCGGTCCATACACACTGAATACAGAATCCTGCCTCCTTAAGAAGGGAGATGAGCGCATACACCTTTCGGCCAAGGAGTTCGACATCCTGTTGTATCTTATCAATACAAAAGGAAAGACCAGCACACCGGAGGAGATTTACCGCACCGTATGGGGCAGCGAATTCGGCGACCTTACCGCAGTTGCAGTCTATGTGCAGCGGCTTCGGAAAAAGCTGGAATCTGACCCGGCAGCACCCCACTTCATCGAGACAGTACACGGCATGGGATACCGCTTTGTGCCCGACGAGGAGATCAATAAATGAAGATAAAAACCCAGACTTTTCTTCTGCTGGCGGGAATCATCATCATCCCTATTGTACTGGTTTCCTCTTACTGGCTTATGTTCCATCAGCGGCAGATTCTGGGTTCTGACGTGCCTACCTATGAGGAGATATTTCAGGAAAGAGAGGGGCTGACATCGGAAGTGGACTGGGAACGGATCCGGCATTTCATATCACGCCGCCCGCCCAACATGGAGGTGACAGTCTTTGACAAGGCCACCATGGAAGTGCTTTATTCCACCATGGATCATTTTACCCGTGGACAGAAGCTGGACGCAAAAATACTTACCGATTATTCAATGGACAACTCAGATCGCTACTTCTTCCAGATGACCACTCCCCCACACCTTAAGGACAGCACCCTGGTTACATTCATACGGACAGAGAAAAAGCCCAGGCCTTTCCGGTCCAGAACCGAAAGCTATGTGAACACAGTCACCATCATTTCTATCATCATACTTCTGTTCTGTATTGCCATCATAACTATGATAACCCGGTCTATCACAAAGTCAGTCACAGTTCTGGAGGATGCGGCAAAGCGCGTAACCCGCGGCGAGCTGGACAAGCCTATCGAGGTGCGGGGCAGCAATGAGGTCATATCGCTTACCAAGTCGCTTAACGAGCTGCGGCTTGCTGTAAAGGAGAATCGGGATAAGCAGGCCCGGTTCATTATGGGTATATCGCATGATTTGAAGACCCCGCTGGCCCTGATACGGGGCTATGTGGAGGCGCTGTACGACGAGATCCCGGCTTCCCCGGAGGAGCGGCGGCAGTACGCGGAGATTATACTGCGCAAGGCCGATGACCTTGAGGCGCTGATCAACGATTTGATAGACTTTATCAAGGTGGACACCGGGGAATGGCGGGCCACCTGGGAAGATGTGAACCTGCGCCGCTTTATGGGCGAGATGGCCAAGCGGGGATCCGAGGCAGCGACTATTTTGAAGCGCAAGTTTGCGTACCAGGTGGAGCTGCCCGAGGATGTGGTGGTGCAGATGGACGAGAAGCTCATGAACCGGTGCTTTGAGAACTTGTTCAGCAACGCTGTACGCTATTCAAAGGAAGGTGGCACTGTGTCGATGCGGGCCTTCAAGGGCGCAGGATGCTACAAGATACAGATCGAGGATGACGGCATCGGCATTGACCAGGATGAACTCAAGAACGTTTTTGACCTCTTCTACCGAGGCACCTCATCAAGACGCGAGAAAGGCCACGGCCTTGGGTTGGCCATAGTAAAGAGTATTATCAACTCACATAACTGGGATATCGGAGTGGAATCAGAGGCAGGGAAAGGGACAGTCTTCACCATCACAATCCCTGCTTAAGAAATCAGCAATAAGCCTTCAGGATAGGCAGCACTTTCTCTTTGCCACAGGTCTTGATGAAACCGGCAAGGCGCGGTCCCTTCTCTTTTCCAATCAGGACATTGTAGAACAGAGTGAACATATCTTTGGAGTCCATGCCTGCGTTCTCTGCAACTGCATAGAGCTGCTCTGCAAGGGCTTTCTCGTCATACTGATCCAGGTTCTCAATGACAGCGGCGGCTGCTTTCAGGATACCCTTGGCCTTGTCATCAACTGCAACCAGTTCCTCGCCCGGGGTCTTGAGTGCAAACCGGAAGTCCTCCGGCGCAAATGTGGTGATCCACCGCCAAGCGCACTCTGCCCGGTTCCGGAGCCGAGGTACCTGGCTCTCGTCCTTGATGTCACACAATTTAAGTACTTCTTCTATGTTTCCGTTATGAATCTGCAGCAGGTTGCACAGGTGGCGCAGCGGAATCTGATATGGCATTACTTTTGGTACATCGCCCACCTGAGAGAGCTCGTAGATGCGCTTCTCTTTCTCGGCCTTCTTGTCGTTCACCTTCTCAACACCGAAGTAGATGCGCTCGCACTTGTCGTAGTCCTCATAAATCTTGAGCACGTCCAGGTCGAAAGAGATTGCGAATTCGGTGTTAGGCCGTGTGCTTGCAAACATATAGCGGACAATCTCGGGCTGATAGATCTCGAGCACATCCCGCAGGCTGATTACCTCGCCGCTGGAGGATGAGATCTTGCCGCCCCGTCCCTTGATGCTCAGGAAGTCGTACTGGAATGTTACAGGAGGCTCGTGGTTGTATACCTTGCGGGCAATGCCCTTGGCTGTGCTGAAGGAACCGCCCTCGGAGTGATGGTCTTTTCCGGCAGGCTCAAAGTCAACGCCCTCAACACCCCATCTCATAGGCCAGTCGATACGCCATGGCAGCTTTGCAATGGAGGTGGTGCGCAAGTCCACAGTCTCCTCGCATCCGCAGGAGTCGCATTTATATGTTACGCCCCATTCACCGTCCCAGCTCAAGACTGTGGTGGTGTCCTTGTGGCATTTGCCGCAGAACATGGAGATAGGCATCCAGTCGTCAGGCAGCGGAGTGGTGCGGAACTCATCCAGGATTGCCTTGATCACAGCGCGGTTCTCAAGAGCCTTCCGCATACCCTCGGCATAGCGGGATGCCTGATAATTTGAAGCCTGGTACAGATACTCAGGGTATACACCTACCTGGGGCAGAAGGCTCTCAAGCTCAACCTCGTGGGCCCGTGCATAACTGGATTCCTTTCCCCATGGGTCAGGAACCATAGTGATTGGGAAGCGGAGATATTTCTCAAGCTCCTCCTGATTAGGCATATTCTTAGGCACCTTGCGGAATACATCATAGTCGTCCCAAGAATAGATGAAGCGGACATCAGCCCCCTTCTGGCGCAGAGCCCGGACAACCAGCTCAACCGAGATGATCTCCCGGAAGTTTCCGATGTGGACAGTGCCCGACGGAGTGATGCCGGAAGCACACACATATTTAGTCTTCTTGTCGTTCAAGAACTGCTTTCTTTCTCTGATAATCTTGTCTGCAGTGATATCTGCCCAGTGGACAGACTGAATATTCTCTTTTTCCATAGCCCACAGTATATATAAAAATGTGTTATTTATTCAATAATCATTGAAGACCGGAAAAGATTCAGATATTATCCAATTACGAGGTATATATGAAAAACGACAACGTTCCCCAGAAAGTGATTGACCTGATGAAAGCTGACAAGTTCGTGGATCTGTGCGGCATTACACTGGATGAGATCGGTCCAGGATATGCAAAGACATCAGTGGAGATCCAGCCCCAGCACCTGAACGGAGCGGGAATAATACAGGGTGGCGTGCTCTTCACATTAGCAGACTATGCCCTGGCATCGGCCGCCAACTCAAGGGAGAAGGTGTCGGTATCCATAGAGACCTCCATGTCCTTTATAAAGGGAGTCTCCACCGGCAAAGTTTTTGCAGTGGCAAAAGAGGTCTCCTGCGGCCGGACATTAGCCCGCTATGACGTGCCTGTCACCACCGAGGATGGCACTATGATAGCGCTATTGCATGGCACTGTGTACAGGAAATAAAACTTACACGTTGAACCGGAAGTGCATCACATCTCCGTCCTGGACCACATAGTCCTTTCCTTCGATGCGGAGCTTGCCTGCCAGCTTTATCTGCTGCTCGGTCTTTAATTCCATTATGTCGTCGTAACTGTAGACCTCGGCCTTGATGAATCCCTTCTCAAAGTCTGTGTGGATTACACCTGCAGCCTGGGGCGCCTTGTCTCCCTCGTGGAATGTCCAGGCCCGGCACTCATCCTCTCCTGCAGTGAAGAAAGTGCGCAATCCCAGAAGGTTATATGCCGCATGGATAAGCCGTACCAGACCTGATTCCTCAAGGCCGGCCATCTCCAGAAACTCCTTGCGCTCCTCCTGGGTCTCCAGCATTGCAATCTCGGCCTCCAGCTTTCCACATACAACAATGGCTGCAGAGCCTTCCTTGGCGGCAATCTCCTCAACCACTTTGGAATACTTGTTGCCATCCTTGGCAGAACCCTCGTCCACGTTGCAGACATAAAGCTGCTTCTTCATGGTGATGAGCTGCAGGTCCTTGACTATTGCCAGCTGGTCATCGGTGAACTCTATGGAACGTGCAGGTTTACCGTCACTTAAAGTTTTGTTAAGCATATCCAGAACCTCAAGCTCAGCCTGGGCAGCCTTGGCCGCATCCTTTCCTGCATGCAGCAGTTTCTCGGTCTTAACCTTCCGCTTCTCCACTGTCTCCAGGTCGGAGAGAGCCAGCTCAATATTGATGGTCTCTATATCGGAAGCAGGATCCACCTTGTTGCTCACATGGATTATGTCTTTGTCGTCAAAGCAGCGCACTACATGGGCAATGACACCCACCTGCCGTATATGGGAAAGGAACTTGTTTCCAAGACCCTCACCTTTGGATGCGCCGCCGACAAGGCCCGCTATATCTACAAATTCCACGATTGCAGGAACAGTCTTCTTAGGATGGAAGAGTGCCGAAAGGTTGTCCAGCCGCTTGTCAGGCAAGCTGACGATGCCCACATTCGGTTCAATTGTGCAGAATGGATAATTGGCAGCCTCTGCCGGAGCCGAGGTCACCGCCGAAAATATTGTTGATTTTCCTACGTTAGGAAGTCCTACTATACCGCAATTAAGTCCCATATTTTTATTTTATTGAAAAGGGATTATAATGTCCATATGGAAGAAAGAGCAGTAATAACATATATACGGTCGGGAGATGAGATCCTGCTTATACACAAGAAGAAAGGGCACGGAGCCGGGAAGGTGAATGCCCCAGGAGGCCACATAGAGCCAGGAGAGACCCCGGTGCAGGCTGCAGTGCGGGAGTGCATGGAGGAGACCGGCATTATCCCTGTGAATCCTGTGCTGAAGGGAGTTCTGGATTTCCCATTCACCGACGGTCTTGACCTTAAGGGGTATGTGTTCTATGCAGATGAATTCTTCGGCGAGCTGAAGTCCTGCGACGAGGCTGATCCTTTCTGGTGCCCTGTTGATAAGATGCCTTATGACCAGATGTGGGAGGATGATAAGCTGTGGATTCCCGCTCTCTTGGATGGAAAATGCTTCTCCGGATATTTCACTTTTGACGGCGATAATATGAGGGAGAGCAGACTCCAAATTTTTGAGAAGAAGAAAAAGATACTCTGCTTCGGCAGTTCCAGCACCTGGGGCTACGACTGGCATGACGGCAGCCGGCTGGATGAAGAGACCCGCTGGCCCTGTGTGGTAAAAAAATATATCCCCGAATGCTTTGAGATAACCGAGAACGGTGTGAACGGCCGTACAGTCATGAACTACTTACCTATGAAAAGTCCTACCAACGGGAAGCAGTCTCTGGAGAGGGCTGTGAGTCAGGAGCGCTTTGACGGCGTTATAATCCTGCTGGGGAACAACGATATCATGGCAGTACCCGATATATCCATAAACAGGATTGCTGAAGGGATGGGGGATATGGCCGATATTGTGTGGGCATCAAATCCCGATGCCCGGGTGTTCCTGGCCTCTGCAGTCCCTATCTCCACCAAGTGCGACGAGGATAATCTTTTTGCCTCCTTCTTCGAGAGCCAGGTGAATAAATCCCAGCGGTTGGCCGGAGCGGTGAAAGAGGTGGCGGAGAGAAAAGGATGCACTTTTATAGAAGCAGGCAAATATGCCACCTGCGACGGCACAGACGGTATCCACTTCGATGCAGCGTCAAATAAGAATCTTGCAATTTATATGGGCGATTTTATAAATCAGGAGATCTGGGAAAGATAGTCCACTGCATCCCGGTCTACAATTCTCTCTTTTCCGAAGAGAGCCTCGAGGCGGGCTTTTTTGCGCTCTTCCTCTCCCATTATCACCACATGCTTTATCTTATCCTTATAGTTCAGGAAGAAAGCCAGATTTATAAGGTCGGTAAGAGGGAATCCATATCCTATGAAAGTAATCTCCTCTGCCATCTCCAGATAACGCTGGGCAATGTTCCAAAGCACATTGAAGAAACTTCCACCCAGGTAGCTCTGCTTCGAGAATGTCATAGGGACAAATACAGGAATATCATTATGATGCACCAGGTTGCGGCTGTATCCATCCTCGTCCAGGAGATACACATTGTTGGTGTCGCAGATAATGCTGCCCGGTGAGCGGAACCAATTGAAGGAGCCATGCAGCTTGAGATATGGGAAAATATGCTTGCTTGCCGACGGCCTCTTCTCGTCAAAATAGCTGTTGAGCCTGACAATATAATCCAGCCGGCAGGGAAAGTCTTTAACGCTGGCAAAGAGCCGTTCAATCAGAAGGTCGTAGTTGAAGGTTATGACCAGAGACTTCTTGCCATCTTTGGGTTGCACACAATGCAGTATGAACCGCTTGAGTCCCTCCTCCTTCTCGGGATCCACTGCCTTGGCCGCTTTATCTATCTTTTCATAAAGCCAGTGCACCAGCTGATTCTGGAGAATCTGGTAATGAAGGTAGACAGAGCTGTTGTAGAATATATCACGCCCCAGGATCAGGGAGCAGACTGCCTCAAGGGAGGTAAACTCCCGGGTGCCGTTGGTTTTTTCATTCAGGGTTCTCATGAACTCCATAAGCTCAGGGTATTTGTCATCTTCTGCCGTTCTGAGCTCCTGGGAAAGACCGCTCATTGCAGGCATATCTTTCGAGATGGATTTTGAGAAACCGGAACCTAATACATAGATGCGCTTATATGTATCCATATCACTTCAGATGTTCAGAAATATAGGTGAAGACCTTCTCCAGGTCGTCATACTTGGCAACCGCCATATAATCCAGCGGTGTCTCCATATTGTTCACAATCACCAGCTTGCCGCCGTTCCGTGTGGTGTACAGAGGGAATGAGGCTGCCGGGTAAACCACCAGGGTGGAGCCCAGGATCAGCATGAGGTCGGCCTTGGAAGCCTCTGATATAGCCTCCTCCACAGCCAGTGCCGGCAGGGATTCACCGAAGAATGTGATGTCCGGTTTTATGATGCCACCGCAGCTGCACTGAGGCACCTTGCCCTCCTTGACAATCTTGGCAATCTCGTCAAACTTGTATATCTTTCCGCAGGCAAGACAGCGGTGGATCTCCGGAGATCCGTGGACTTCAATCACCTTTTTGGAACCGGCCTTCTGATGCAGCAGGTCTATGTTCTGGGTGATGACTGCCTTCACAATCCCCATCTTCTCAAGCCTTGCCAGCTCGGTATGAACAATGGCAGGCTCCTTCTGATCCAGGTTGTATATGAAGTCCTTGGCCGCCTTGTAGTAGAAGGATGGTTTCTTATGGAAATAGTCGATGTCAAATATTTTCTCAGCATCCTCGCCGGCTGTCTTGTAAAGACCGTCCTTGCCCCGGAAATCCTTGATTCCAGCCAGGGTAGAGACTCCTGCGCCGGTGAAAACTACGCAGTGCTTTGATTCTTTAAGAAGGGTGATAAGTTTATCCACAGATTGCCTCCAGTTGTAATGATACAGTAAAAAGGGTTACGGCGCAAGCAAATTAACGGGCAGCCAATCCCCTGAAGTCATCCACAGTTTTAAAGCCCATCCTATCCATATAGTTCTCAAGGAACTGCTTGACCTCGGTCAGGGTATCGGGCCGGCGGAATGTGGCAGTGCCGATCTCAACGGCACTGCATCCTGCAAGGATGTACTGGACTGCCTTTTCCCCGCAGTCCACACCGCCGCAGCCTACGAGGGGAAGTTCGGGCAGAGCCCGGTGGATCATATATGCGATACGAAGCGATGCGGGGAACATGGCAGGGCCAGACAGGCCGCCGGTTTTGTTGCCCAGCACCGGGCGGCACCTTGTGATATCGATTTTCATGGCAGGAATTGTGTTGGTGGCAACCACTGCATCAGCCCCTGCTTCGGCACAGACAGAGGCCACCCCCACAGGGTCGGTGGTGGATGGTGTCACCTTTACCCACACCGGCAAACTGCTTATCTTCTTCATCTCTGTCACCAGCTGCCGGGATGCATTGCAGTCTGCGCCAAAGTGCATTCCACCTTTGGCCACATTTGGGCAGGAGATGTTGAGCTCGAAAGCTTTTATGGTTTTGACTTCTGTAAGCTTTTCAGCCAAGTAGAGGAACTCATCCAGAGTCTCCCCTGCCAGGCTGGCTATGCAGACTGCATCTGGGTTTGCAGCGGCAAAGGCCGGGAGCTTTTCAGCCATATATTTCTCAAGCCCCACATTGGCAAGGCCGATGGAGTTTATCATGCCGCTGTCAACTTCGCAGCACCGGGGCGGCACATTGCCTGGCCGGGGGTTCCTGGACACAGACTTAAGGATGACTGCACCCCACTCCCTTGCAGGAGAAAGGTCGCCATACTCGGTGCCGTAACCGTAGGTGCCGCTGGCTGCAATAAAAGGATTGGCAAGCTCAAAGCTGCCTACTTTTGTGGAAAGACTCATAACAGCACCTCCTCTGCCTTGAATATGGGGCCGTCGGCACAAACCCGGGCATAGCCCCCCGCAGCCAGCGGCACCGCACATCCGGCGCAGGCTCCCATACCGCAGGCCATGAACTCCTCGCAGGATATCCAGGCCGGAATACTGCATTCAGCAGCAAGCTGCTGCACACCCTTCAAAAGCCCCTTAGGACCGCAGGCGGCAATATAATCAGGCTTATCAGTCTTAAGCCAGCGCCGGGCCACCTCCACCACATTTCCGCACTCCCCGCAGGAGCCGTCATCGGTGGCCAGAGTGCATCCGGAAGGGAGCACAGTGGGTTCGGGCAGTTCACAGGAACACTTTCCACCCCACAGAATTCTATCTTTTGGATTATTATGAATGCTATGCAAAAACAGAAGAGATGCAATGCCGGTGCCGCCCCCCAAAAGCCACAGCTTTTTGTCCGGCTCAAAGGTGGGATAACTGTTTCCTAAGGAACCAAGCACCTCTATGGTGTCATCCTTTTTCAGAGAAGTTATTGCATGAGTTCCTTTACCGATATCACGGATCACAAACTGCAAAGTCCCGTCGTGCACTCCGGCAACAGAGAAGGGACGTCGGAGGAAGACTCCGGAAGAGGCAGGAGGAAGCAGACTGACAAAATTGCCAGGCACAATCTGTGCTGCGATTTCTGGTACACGGACCTCTAAAAAGTGGAGGTTCCTGGCTGCTTCAATGTTGGAAACTACAACGCCTTTCTCTTGTATCTTCATAGGTCACCTTCTCTTCAATTTTACATAGAAATAAGGAAATTCGCAAGAGAGCGGTCATCTGGGGTGTTACCGAAAACAGCATAGGGGAAAACATCCTTGACTGCGTGCTCCACAGGGTTGTCTGGGTTTGCCAGGTTGTAGGTTCCAATGTAACGGTCGTCGGTCTGCACATATCTTGTACCATCCTGCCGTTCGCCGATCACCAGTTCCCTGCCATCATCAAAAACCCATTTGTAGGTAGCTTTGTCTTCCGGAGCCATGTGGAAGATTGACTTGCTGTCAGGGAGCAGAGTTGCCCTTGCACCATTCAGATACTGCACAGGCTCATTCCGATTGCTCCACTTCTTAAGCATATCAGAGTCGGCAAAATACTTCTCAAGCAGAGCTGTATCATTGGCCACAATCCGGGCGCTGTAATGCTGGAATATATCTGGAACTGCAAGAATTTTGCCTGCAGTGCCGGAAAGGGAATCAACCGCCTCGTCATAACTCATATAACCATCAGAAAGGAGAGCCTCTGCCGCCTTTGAAGTATAGGTGCCATCTGCTTTTACTCCTATCATTTCAAGAAGAGAGTTTTTCCATACAATCTCAGAAAGCCTTTCCTGAGGGACTTCAACAACAGACGCCAAACCAGCCTGCAATGTCTCTCTCAATTTCTGATAGTTGTAAAGAAGATCCCCATCCTCCTGATATAGATTCAGATGGCCGTCCCATGCTACCTTGCCATCTCCTATAATCCGCCAGAAATCGCCGCTGGAAGCATAGTTGACCAATGCATTCACAAGCAGGTCTGTTATGTTGCCCCCTATCAATGATTCCACTTCATTTTTGATTAGAGTGATATCAGGATACTTGAAGCCGGAAGAGACAATATCGTAAGCCATCTTCGCATGCCCTATGACTGCATCTGCTGTCTCCAGAATCTGGAGAATGCCGTCATCCTTTCCATTGCGGAATGCCTCGTGAGCAAGGACAACAGCAGCCTTAAGCTGGTCTGATACAGAGCCGGATGGGATGAGGTTAAGGACGATATTTTTTATACCCTGATCATCTGTTGAGGTGTATGCAAAGGCATCCCCAAGCTCTCCATATTCCACAGCCGCTCCATCATCAAGGAGCAGGTTATACAAGTGTCCTATCTGATCCTGGATTTTACCCTCGGAGAAAAGAGCCCGCATTGTTATCTTGTTATCCCTGGAGAAATCGGAGCCGTGTCTTATTCTGTTGTCCTCCTTCAGAATATAGGATGATGCGATGGCAGACTCAACAGTTTTTTTACTTATGTCATAACCTCCTGATCCTATCTCGAAGATAGGGTCATCTCCACCTATATTCATCTCAAGGATTCCAATATGGTCGTTGATCTTAAGCACATTGAATTTAGCCTTTCCTGTGGTGGCAAGATCATACCCGGCATCGGTCAGGACGCCGGCAAAGCTTGCAACCTGCTGGGCTGCAAGCTGGTCTTCCCCCAGGAAGCCCGACAGTCTGCCGCTTATCCAGTTCCGCACCAGGCTGCCCAAAGTCTTTTTCGCATCGGGTTCCAGAGCTTTGTCAAAGGAGCTGCCATCAACAGCAGAAGCCGCAACCTGGTCCGCATATCCCTTTCCTGCAGAAACTGCGGTGGCCTGGATCAGCCTGGTGCCGGTGGCGGCAGACTGTGCCGGCTGGGCCGCATGGGCCAGAGAGCTGGTTCCCCAGCTGGAGGCGGCCAGTGCCATCCTTTTGTTCACATCCTTGACTGCATCCTCCAGGCTTTTCCCTGCGAAAATCATATCCAATCCTGCAAATGTGGTGCTGTCAAAAGCTGTCACCATCATACCCAGTGCCGGATTTATGGAGCTGAATATATTGCAGACAATCTGACCGCCCTGCCTGATAGTCGGAACAGCAAAAAGCATATTGTCGCTCTTGCCGTCATTGTCGCTGTCCTCATCCCACAGTGTCTGCATATAGAACGGAACATCAATGGCTGCCAGTCCTCTGCCCAGCCTTCCTTCATTCTTATAGAAAAGCTCAAAGATACGTCCATATTCACCATATCCTTTCTTCACGACTTTCTCTGGATCTGAACTGGACATGACAGGTACATAACCTATGTGCATCGCAAAAAGGCCTTTTACACCAGAGTAATCTGAATACTGGGCAGATCCGCGGAACCCTTCCTCTGCCTGCCTCATATATGCAAGCATATCCTGATCAAAGCCGCTCCAAGAAGTAGCCTCCAGGCTGTCGCTCTTTCCGAACACCACCATCCTATACCTGTCTATGGCAGTCTCAGCCTTCTCAATCAGAGCCGCAAGCTGCACCAGATCAAGTCCTTCTATGCAAGAGGGGGAGAGATCAACTCCTAAATTGAAGACTGGAGCGCTGAACCACCGGTACCCCTCTATACTTTGATTCTCATGCTCGATACCCCCCAGAAGGCTTTCGCCGATTATCACCTTGCGCTTAAATTTGGCACCATGTCTGACATACCCTTTCCCCTCCAGCAGATCTGTTATCCTTTTATCTGCAGTCTGGTTTGCCTTCTCGATATGAGATAGCATCTGATTCTCCAGATCATCTACAGCTGTCGACATCTGAAGTGCCACAAGATAAGTGCTGTGCTTAAGGACATCCTCTATAAAGTCTTCCTCTGCAGATGCAGACTTCAAAGTCTCAAGCTGAATCCTGCTCTTCATCCCGGTCCTGATCTTCTCAAGCATACCTTCCCATTTATCTGCAGCAAGGGCCAGAAGGTTCTCGGTCATAACATCCCAGGAGGCAGCATCATCTGACAACTCTTTATATGTCATTTTCAGATTGTCCGCCATTTTTCCAACAGAATACTCTGCCATCTCCTGGTAGCTGCTCATAAGCTCAATTCCAGTCAGCTTCATTATCATAAGACGGTTTGAGGAGCTGCAATAATCATCAAGTCCATCCAGCTGCCCCAAGCTTATGCAGATATTCTCATTCATAATCAGGGATGAAAGATTTGAAAGGAGGGATAAAAAGCCTTTCCTCTCCTTAGAGTTCAGCCGATTGAAATATTTTTCCAGCACAGTCTCATCAGCTAAAGCCAGCCCCGTACATTCCCTGCACTTTGAAATAAACTCATCAAAGCTGTAACTTGTCTCCTCGTCCAAGGTCATAGCCGCAAGAGCCTCATATTTGTCCTTTGACTCCAGTTCGCCCTTGATATAGCTGACAGTCTCCATAATATCAGAACGCTCCTTATTTCCATCTATATCAGCCATAGCCTTGCGCATGCTTTTCATTTTCTTGGATTTACGGGTGAATAAATTATAAATAGCGTGATTCTTCTCGTAATTCTCTTCTTTCTCCTTTGACACATCCCACAGGTAATCGTGGGCAACATCGCTCACATCCTTTCCTATGAAAGCGATATCAAACTGAGCACTGCCGTTGTTTATCGAGTCTTCGAAATAGGTATACAGCCTTAATTTCTCAGGATCCCCCGCTATTTCATTGTAAGCAGCCTGGGCCTGAGCTGATGTGTAATCCTCCGGATGACTGAATGCATAACCATAGCTTTTAAGCTTCTGGAAGTTCTGGTCGCTGTATATTGCCACATCAATGCTCTTGAACCCTGAATTGTGCAGGCTCCGCCAGTAATAAGCCAGGGAGAATTCCCGAAGCAGAGAATTGTTCATTTTTTGAACAAATTCAAAAGCTATGCTCCCCCCATCCTTGAACAGCTGGTCTGCAAGCCTACGTTCTGCATTCTGTCCAGCCATGACAGACTGGGCATACAGATCCTCGGCCTTTGCTTCCGCAGTCTCTGCAGCCTTGTTGAGATAGAGAACAGACTGAACTAAATCTGCGTCCTGGCCTCCATCCTTAGATACAGCATTCTGCTGTGCCAGCAGAACAGCTTTATCATATTTTTCTGTTGCCTCTGCCAAAGCTTTTTCTGCTTCATTCAAGGATTTAAGAGCATCCTCTGGAGTGCTGTCCGGAGAAAGTATGTATTCCCTCTTTCTATCCTGAAACTTGAAGTTCATGACTGCACCGGCATACTGCTCATAAAGGGCCTTGCTCTCTTCCGATTTTCTGCTGTATTCATCGGTCAGGTTCTGATATGTCTCCTGATCAAAATTCTTTTCATCATTCAGCTTATCTGCCAGCTCCTTTAAAGAAGCAACCGAATCTTTATAGGCCTTATCTGCATCGGCCATTGCCTTCTCGGCCTCGCCATATGCATCATATATCTCTTCTCTGACAGCATTTCCAGAACTGATATCAAGGGCAAATTCATATACCTTCCTGGCTATCTCAGCATTAAGGGCCAGAGAATCCACCTCTGCCTTAAGCTGATAAAGCTGCATATCTGCACTGTCGGGCCATCCGGCGCCCCGTATCTCGCTCTCTATGCCAGACATGCTCTGCCGTATCTCCACCTCCCTGGCATTGCATTTGGAAACAGCATCAGCCCAGAAAGATGCCTGCTGAGTATAGGCCGTTATTTTTTCATTCTGCTGAGAAATCAGGCTGTTCAAAGCATTCTTCTGATTGGCAAGACGGGTTTTCTCTGCCTCCCAGCTCTGTATCTCTGCCTGACAGGCAGCAATCTTCTTGCTGCACTGGCTGATCTCATACTCATTATCATATTCATTGCTTTCACTCATGAAAGCATAAAGCGTCAAAATACGTTTCTTATAGAATTCAATATTATCTTGATTGCTCTTTATTTTTTTATTTAAGTTTGAGATAGAATTGTTACAGCTGCTGACACTGGCCTGAAGCTCTGCCTTATAATTCTCAAGACGGGTTTTCTCGTTCAGACAGCTCTGCCGGTTAGATGCTGCCTGATCTTTTACTCCTTTGACAGTATTGAACTGTGCAAACACTGCGTCCATCCGGGTCTGAAGCAGCTGAGCATTCTGGTCAAAAGCCAAGCGGGTCTGCTCCAGGGTCTCTTCCATCTCATTGAAGAAAGAAGAGGCTCTGCCGTCCAGGATTGTCTTTCCTGTCTGGATAACAGAATCAAGCTCCGCAAACCAGCTGTTTCTGCTCTCTGCAAACTCGGCCATAGCATTGCTCAGAGCCGATTCTTCTTCCAGGCTCTGAGAAGATGTCAATCTGTTCCAGTCAATATTAGAGCCGAGGGTCTGGGTTGAATATGCATTCCATTGAGACATTCCGGAGTCAAATGTACTGTCCCATGTTTCCTGAAGCTCCTGCAGGCTGGTATCTGACGCAGAGGCAATTTCTTCAAACATATCCTCCATTTTCTTTTTCCCGGTCTTCTCATCATTGGAACCAGCATTTTCTACCCGGAGCTGGGAAGCCAACAATCTCCTCTCCCCTGCCAGAAACAAAGTCTCCAATTCCTTGTGCACTCTGCTCTTATAATCTGCAAAAAATTCGGCCACCCGGGTCTGGGCAGCATCTGGCAACGATGCAGCCATCTGTGCATAGACTGCACTTGCAGCCTCTTCCCATCTCTGATAAAGATTCTGGAGTGAAGACTCTCCTGAAGCCTTCCAGTTGGCAAGGATACCAGACATATCATCCTGCCCTGCTGTCCCGCGGGTCAGACTGACTGCCTGTTCCGACAGCTGATCGGAGAACCGCTGGATATCGGGAGACACTATCCTGGCTTCTATCTGTCTCCACAGCCAGGAGGAATACATCCTGTCCCAATCCTCTGAGTCCTTTTTCCCAAACCGGTCAGATATCTCGTGCCACCGGTTCTCGTTCTGTTCCGACATAGCCCGTCGGAAAAGCTCATTATTCTGCCCTGCGGCAAAGCAGGAACACCAGGCAAAAATCAAAACCACAAAAACAGACTTTTTCATAAAACACCTCCGACTGTTTTAACTGCAAAAAAGTTGTTTTTGATTTGACTTTTTGAAAAATTTTTAAAAAAATTTTGAAATTGTTTCTGTTGTAAAGTTTTACAGAAGAAAGCCCCAACGTTGACAACTCCCCTTTTTAAGGCTATCCTTATAGCAATATGAAAGTTGCACATATTCACAGCGGTATCAGGGGCATTGCCTCCTACGCCCTGAACATATATAGATATTTTGAGCAGATCAACCAGGAGACTCTGGTGGTCAGCGAGGCAAAGTGGACAAAGCAGGCCATCCCTGTGTATGAGCCGGATTCCTGGCTTATCGGCGGCATAATTCCATGGGCAAAGCATCCGGACGAAGTTCTGGAGCGGCTTAAGGAATTCCAGCCCGACATCATCCACCACCATCACCCATCAGGAAGATTAGATTTCTCAATTGAGCGGTTCCGCCAGGAGCTTGATGTACCATTGATCTGCACCTTCCATATGTCTGTAGGTTCCAAGAAATATATGGTGGACAAATTTATGAATGGTTTTTTCAATATAACCAAACGGAACTTCAAGAATGCAACCTGCTATGTGGCTATCAGTAAATTTGTAAAGAAGCAGCTGGAAGAAATCGGCGGCATTCCTAAAGACCGCATTATACTGCTCTATGCCGGAGTGAATCCCGATATTTTCAAACCTGTGGAATATACCCCCCACGATACTCTGGAGATCACCTTTGTGGGACAGATCACATTGGAAAAAGGAATCGATATGCTGATCGACGTGGTACGGCGTCTTTCCCAGGAGCGCAAGGTGCGGCTCAACATAATCGGCAACGGCACCTTGAAACCGATCCTGATGAAGAAGACCGAAGGGGATCCATGCATAAACTGGGTGGGTTTCCTCAAGAGCCCCCAGGAAGTAAGCCAGTTCTATGCCAACTCTGATGTGACTGTGCTCCCGGTGCGGTGGGATGAGGCTTTCTCCTACATTCCTCTGGAGACTATGGCCAGCGGCACACCTCTGATTGCATCCCGGTGCGGTGGGAATCCCGAGACTGTCACTGACGGCGAGACAGGCTTCCTCTTTACTCCTGGTATGGCGGACGAACTATATGACATCCTTAAGAAAGTTGATATAAAACAGCTGTGGGATATGGGGCAGAAGGGACGGGAGCTTATACTCAGACGTCACACCCTGAAGCTGTTTGGTGATAAATATAAATCCCTGTACGAGAATGTACTGGCTGATCCTGCCCATCTGCACCAGATAGACTAAAGAACATTTTCTTTTGTGCTCAAGACACTGGCGGCAGCTTTTGTACCCAGCTTACAAGCATCGGCAATAGACAACCGGCGGAGAAGTCCAACAGAGGTTCCTGCAAAGAAAGCATCTCCTGCTCCTGTTGTATCCACCACAGTGATCGGCTGCGCAGGGCAATGTCCTGCCTCTCCATCTGCAGCGGCATAGACAGCTCCTTCTGAATCCATTGTGACAACCATGGCTTTCATGCCTATCCTTTCAAGCTCTGACTTAAGCAGGTCAAGCATTCCCTGTGGCGACAAGCCTTCTGTCTTTTTTTCGAAGAAAATCTCAGCTTCCAGCCGGTTGCAGAAAAAACAGGTTGTCCTTCTGATATAATCGATGCGCTCTTTAGCAATAGTCATGTTGGAGATGACAGCATAGACTGGAATGCCATATTTCTCTGCCAGGCTCATTGTGATGTCAACAATAGGCTCATCTATATCTATCTCCAGAAGAATTCCGGCAGCCTCTTTAAAAATCTGTTCCTCATTTGACCTAAGAATGTCGCAGATAGGCAGAAGGTCGGGACGTTTTGAAATACTTGCACACAGTTCTCCATGGCCATCAAAGACAGCCATCCAGGTGCCCATACCATTTTCTGTTGATTTCACATAGCCGGTCTTAACATTGACATCCTCAAGATGCCTGACCACATCTGAGGCAACACCGCTTTTATCCACCAGGCTTACAAGTACCGAATCCTCACCCAGCTTAGACACATCCTCGGCAATGTTTCTTGCAACGCCTCCATGAAAATACTTTATATCTCCTGCATTCCTGCCAGTAGGGAAATATTCTCCATCAGGATACCCCTTGATATCTACATAGACTGTTCCGACAGTTACAATTTTCATACTTATTTACTCTGCAGCCTGGATTCGTAGAAATTTTTTCCCAGGTTGAGAAGCGCCTCTTTTGTATTCATGGCAGGGTCGTCCATCACTGCCTCAAGAAGATAATTCAGGACCAGCCCAAGAGAAGGTCCCTTAGGTATTCCACATTCTTTCACCAGCATATTGCCGTTGACAGCCAAGTCCTTGAGAGTAAGGGCCGGGGTCTCCTTGGCAATTGCTTCTACACGTCGGGACAGGGCAATATCCTCAGGAGTGCAGGCATAGGTCTTGTCCCCGATGGCACCGGCCCGGTCTGCAAAACGCAGCTTGAAAAGATCAGACATATTCCCAAGTCCCACACGGGCTATGAACCGCCGCACTGCACCATCTGTCCAGTCTTCGGTATAGTGGAACATGTGGTTCTTTATAAGATGGCATATTCTGTTTTCGTCTGCCTTGGAGAACTTGAGCCGGCGCAGGATATCGTGGGCCATCTCCTCGCCCACATTCTCGTGGCCATAGAAGGTGTTGATTCCATCCCGGACCTTGAAGCAGCGCGGCTTGCCTATGTCGTGGAGCAGCGCCGCCATACGGAGCACCGGATCCTTCTCCATGAAATCGCAGGAATAGATAGCGTGATGGAATACATCAAACTGATGCCTGTCCCGCTGCTCAACCCCCACTCCCTCAAGAAGCTCGGGCAGAACATACTCCAGAATCTCTGTCTTCTGCATATAGAGGAATGCTATGGAAGGATGACTGGCTGACATGGTCTTCAGGAGCTCGTCCCTTATCCTTTCTTTTGAGATATTCTTCAGGTGGTCACGGTTGTGGAGCATTCCCTGAAGTGTCACGGGCTCAATCTCAAATTCAAGCTGTGCCGCAAAACGGCAGGCTCTCAAGATGCGGAGGCCATCCTCGGCAAAACGCTCGTCCGGGTTTCCGATGGCCCGTATAACGCCCTTCTTAAGGTCTTCCATACCGCCGTGGGCATCGATGATATTGCCGTTCCTGACATCGATTGCCATGGCGTTGATTGTGAAGTCACGCCTCTTAAGATCCTCGTAGATATCGGTGCAGTATGTGATGCTGTCAGGATGACGTGAATTCGAGTACTTGCCATCCATCCTGTATGTGGTGACCTCGAAGGAATTGCCCTTGAAGAGCACAGTTACAGTTCCGTGCTCGATACCGGTGGGGATAACCTTATGGAAAATTGCAGTTATCTGCTGAGGTGTGGCATTAGTGGTGAAGTCGTAATCATCGGGAGGAAGTCCCCGCTTCAAGTTGCGTACTGCTCCCCCCACCAGATAAATCTCATATCCGGCACGGAATACGATACTGGCAAATTCTTTGACTTCACTTGGAAATGTCACTGAGTCCCCTCTGTTATTTTCTCTTGATGATCTTCACCAGGTTGTCGGCAGTGAATCCGAACTTAGCTGCTACATCTGCATACTTACCGGACTCGCCGAAGGTGGTGACAGCAAGGATATCCTTGTCATCTGCATAGCCCTTCCAGCCGGTCGGCACACCGCACTCTGCAACAACTACCCGCACTCCCTTTGGAAGAATCCTGTTCTTGAAAGCATCGCTCTGAGCCTCGAACAGTTCGCGGCAAGGCATGGAGACAACCCGCACCTTCTTCTTTGTCTTTGCGGCAGCCTCCACAGCAAGGGAAACCTCGGAACCGGTTGCGACAACAACCACATCCGGTGTCCCTTTGCAATCTTTGACAATATAAGCACCCTTGCGCATATTCTTCTTCCACTGCTTGTCATCCTTTGGATAAACTGTGATGTTCTGCCGTGTGAATGCCATGCAGGTAGGCTTGTCCTGTGCCCCAAGAGCCATAAGCCATGCAATCTCTGTCTCCTGTGCATCGCCCGGGCGGATAACCTGTGTATTTGGAATCACGCGCAGGGACTCAAGCTGCTCCACTGGCTGATGGGTCGGGCCATCCTCGCCAACATATATTGAGTCATGTGTAAGGATGAAGATTGTCGGAATCTTCATGATAGCTGCAAGGCGCACTGTAGGCCGCAGGTAGTCGGCAAAGGACATGAATGTGGCACAGTAGGAGCGGAGACCGCCGTGAAGGATAAGGCCGTTTGCGATACCGCCCATTGCGTGTTCACGGATACCGAAGTGGAGTGTCCTGCCCTTTCTGTTCTCCTTGGAGAAATCGCCGTTGTCCGGCACCACTGTATTGTTGGATGGAGCCAGGTCTGCAGAGCCGCCCACCAGGTTAGGGAATGCGGCGCAAAGGCTTACCAGGGTCTTTCCGCTGGCACTGCGGGTTGCAATCTTGTCCCCCACGTTGAACTTAGGCAGCTTGATATCTTCGAATGTGCCGTTCATCATGAATGCGCACCATTCTTTCACAAGTTCCGGATTTGCTTTCTTCCATGCATCGAAAGTCTTGCTCCAGCTGTCATAATCCTTCTTCCAGCCTTTGGCTTTCTCCTTGAAGTACTCCTTGGCCTCCGGGAAGATATAGAAAGACTTATCTGCCGGAATTCCCAATGCCTTCCGGGCTGCAAGAACCTCCTCATCCCCAAGGGGAGCACCGTGAACCTTATGGCTTCCTGCCAGGTTCGGAGCACCCTTTCCGATTACAGACTTGAGGGAGATGAGTGTAGGTCTCTTTGTATCTTTCTTTGCCTGGGCAACCAGCTTGAGGATACCCTCGACATCGTATGCATCGCCGGAGAGCACCTGCCAGTTGTATGCGGCAAAACGTGCCTTTACATCCTCGGTGAATGCCAATTTTGTGGAGCCTTCGATTGTGATTCCGTTGTCGTCGTAGAATACGATGAGCTTGCCCAGGCCCAAGTTGCCGGCCAGGGATGCAGCTTCGGATGTAAGGCCTTCCATCATACAGCCGTCGCCGGAAAGAACATAGGTGTAATGGTCGATGATCTTGTGCTGTTTTGTGTTGAATCTTGCTGCCAGCATAGCCTCGGCAATTGCCATACCAACTGCATTTGTGAATCCTGCACCAAGAGGACCTGTGGTGGTCTCCACGCCGTCGGTCATACCATACTCAGGATGTCCTGGAGTGTTTGAACCCAGCTGCCGGAAGTTCTTGATATCATCAAGTGACACACCGTAGCCGGAAAGATGCAGCAGGCTGTAAAGGAGTGCAGAACCATGTCCTGCGGAAAGAACAAACCTATCCCGGTCAATCCATTTAGAGTCTTTTGGATTGTGCTTTAAAACCTCACCGAAAATAACTGCGCCAAGCTCGGCACATCCCATAGGGAGTCCCGGGTGTCCAGACTTTGCCTTCTGAATCATATCCATGGAAAGGGCACGGATAGAGTTGGCTACTGCCGCAATTGCTTTTTTATTCATTGATTTCCTCCAGAGAAAATACAGTAGTATGCTTTCTTGTATCATATAAACTTTTATATAAAAATAAAAGGGGCATTTTTATCCCTACTTGCAAAAAGGAGGAAAAATCATAAAAATATCAATATGGGAAAGGCAAAGTACACTCTGTCAGTCATAGCTGCTGGAGTCCTGTGGGGCATAATAAGCATCTTCATCAAGGGACTGAATGCAGGCAATCTGTCGCCGATCCAGATACTTCAGCTCCGGGCCATCATAGCATCAGTCATCATGGCGCCATACCTTTTTATCACAGACAGAAAGCTGCTGCACTTCAATCTTAAGGATATCTGGATGTTCATAGGCACCGGGGTCATCAGCCTTACCTTCTTCTCCCTGTGCTATTTCCAGACCATAATAGAATCGGGGGCATCGGTGGCTGTAATACTGCTTTACACATCCCCCATCTTTGTCATCCTCTTTTCCCGGGCGCTGTTCAAGGAGAAGATCACAGCAGTCAAGCTTACAGCGCTGATAATGACATTCATCGGGTGCATCTTGGTTTCCGGTCTTGGCAGGGATGGTGGCGGTATCACAGCAAAAGGGTTCATAATCGGGCTTGGCTCCGGTCTGGGTTATGCCCTCTATTCCATATTCAGCCGTTATGCACTTGAAAAATACCATGTGCTCACCATAACTTTCTACACATTTCTATTTTCCGGATTAAGCATAATCCCATTCTCGGGGCTCAGTATGAGCGGCGGAATGATGCAGCCCCAGCTGCTGCTCTATGGTGTGGGAGTCGCATTGTTCTGCACAGTGCTCCCCTACCTTTTCTACACCTACGGAATGATCCGCATCGAGACCGGCAAGGCAGCAATTCTGGTGACTGTGGAGCCCCTTGTAGGCACACTGGTAGGATGCGGGCTTTACGGAGAGCCTATGACTCTGATAAAAGCCATCGGCATTCTCCTGACCTTCGGTGCTGTGATTCTTTTAGGACTTAGAAAGTAAGATCGTTGTCAAACAGCGGTGTGGAGAAATAGCGCTCTGCTGTGTCAGGGAGCACTGTCACCACAGTCTTGCCCTTTCCCAGCTTCTTTGCCAGTTCCAGGGCAGCGGCAACATTGGTGCCACTTGAGATGCCGCACATGATTCCCTCTTTCCTGGCCAGGTTCCGTGATGTCCGGATTGCCATCTCGTCGGTCACAATGAAGATATCATCATAGATAGAGCGGTTCAGATTCTCAGGGATGATACCGTCGCCTATTCCCATCTGCAGGTGTGTTCCGATGTTGCCGCCTGCCAGGATTGCCGCATTCTGGGGCTCCACCGCCCAGATTGTGATATCGGGGTTGGCCTCCTTGAGCCGCTCTCCAATGCCAGATATAGTACCGCCGGTGCCGATGCCGGAGCAGAAGCCGTGGATAGGGCCGTCCACCTGGTCAAGGATCTCCTGGGCGGTCTGGGTCCGCTGGATTGCAGGGTTGGCTGGGTTTACAAACTGCTGTGGAATAAAAACGTGAGGATTCTTCTGGCTCATCCGCACAGCGGTGTTAAGGCATTCCTCCATACAGGCGCCTATATCGCCGGCATCGTGTATAAGCCTTACCTCTGCGCCGTAATGGCGGATGATCTTACGCCTCTCCTCGCTGACAGAGTCAGGCATGATGATGACAGTCTTGTATCCACGGACCGCACCCACAAGAGCAAGGCCGATTCCCTGGTTGCCGCTGGTGGGCTCCACGATGACAGTATCCTTGTTCACAATACCGCGCCGCTCCGCATCCAGAATCATATTCCAGGCGGTGCGGGTCTTTATGGATCCGCCCACATTGAGCCCTTCAAATTTTACAAGCACTCTGGCAGAGTTGGCGCTGACCATCCTGTTCAGCTGTATAAGAGGTGTGTTTCCCATTGCATCAAGGATTGTTCTGCAGATCACGATGTCATCCTCCCCTGTTTCTAAAGTTGTTCAAATATTGAACAAGAGATCCTCGTATGTGGCAAATGGCCAGTATGTCTTTCCCACTACCCTCTCAAGAGCATCACCGTAGGAGCGGAGTACCTTCATTGTTTTGAAGACCTTGTCCCTGTATGCGCATGCCTTCTCAAACGGATCAGAAATCTCGTGAGCATCCTTAAGCTCCTTCTCCAGAGTCAGGCAGGTCTGCATGAACTTATCAACGCTGTCCATTATGGAGGCAATCATCTCCTCCTCCCTTGAGAGCGGACACTTGACGCCAGACTCCTTCACCTCGTTGACTGTGGCGGCAACATCATGAACATATTTGAGAGTTGCCGGAACTATATCTTTGCGGGCCATCTGGAGCATTACGGTAGCTTCCATCTTTATCTGGCGGCTGTAGACCTGCAGGTAGATATTATAGCGGGCCTCAAGCTCCTGGCGGGTAAGGACATTCATCCTCTCGAAGACCTCGATTGCCTCTGGCTTAAGAATCTCTGCAATTGCATCCACGTTGTTGGTGATGTTGGGCAGACCCCTGCGCTCAGCCTCTGCTTTCCATTCATCGGAATAGCCGTTTCCGTTGAAGATCACCCGCTTATGGGCTTTATATGTGTCTATGATCAGCTTAAGGATAGTGTCTGATTTCTTCTTGGATTTCTCAAGCTCTGCGGCAAACTCATCCAGCACAGATGCCATAATTGTGTTGATAACTGTATTAGGCTTTGCGATGGAAGCAGAGGAACCCACCATACGGAACTCGAACTTGTTTCCGGTGAATGCCATGGGGCTTGTCCTGTTGCGGTCTGTGGAATCCTTAAGCACAGTAGGAAGGGAGTTTACACCGAACTGAATCTTGCCCACCTTGGCAGAGGTTATGTCCTCGTGCTTGGAAAGCTTCTCAAGAATCTCCTCAAGCTCGCTGCCCAGATAGACAGAGATGACAGCTGGTGGAGCCTCGGAACCGCCCAGCCGGTAGTCGTTGCCTGCATTGCTTGCAGAGAACCGCAGCAGTCCGGCATACTTGTCACAGGCCTTTATGAAAGCGCAGAGGAACAGGAGGAACTGGGTGTTGGACTTAGGGTCGTCACCCGGATCCATCAGGTTGGTTCCGTCGTCTGTTGTAAGAGACCAGTTGTTGTGCTTGCCGCTTCCGTTCACTCCCTCGAAAGGCTTTTCATTAAGGAGCACTGCAAGACCGTGCCGCTTTGCCACCTTGCGGAGAATAAGCATAGTCAGCTGGTTCTGGTCGGTAGCCACATTGACTGTGGAATAGATTGGTGCTATCTCGAACTGGTTCGGAGCCACCTCGTTATGCTGGGTCTTGGCAGGAATACCCATCCTCCACAGCTCGCAGTTAAGCTCCCGCATGAAATCTGCGACTTTAAGCTGGATGTTGCCGTAGTAATGGCTGTTCAGTTCCTGTCCCTTTCCAGGCATGGATCCGTAGAGGGTACGCTTGCAGAGCACCAGGTCGGATCTTGTGTCATAATATTTGCGGTCCACCAGGAAGTATTCCTGCTCAGGACCTACAGAGGCAGATACTCTCTTTACAGTCTTATTCCCAATAGAGCGCAGAAGCCGTACGCTGGCCTTGTCCAGGGCATTCATGGATTTGAGGAGAGGTCCCTTCTTGTCCAGAGACTCACCGGTGTATGAGAAGAATGCGGTAGGAATGTTCAGAGTGACACCTGTGTTGTCTGACATAAGGAAGGCTGGAGATGTGGTGTCCCATGCTGTATATCCCCTTGCCTCGAAGGTGGCCCGGAGACCGCCGGATGGGAAGGATGAGGCATCGGATTCTCCCTTGATGAGCTCTTTCCCGGAGAATTCAAGGATAACCTTTCCGTCTTCTGTGGGCGAAATGAAGGAATCGTGTTTTTCTGCTGTAAGATCATTGAGGGGCTGGAACCAGTGGGTAAAGTGGGTTGCTCCTTTGGATACTGCCCAGTTTTTCATGGCACTGGCAACTGCATTGGCTGTCTCCAGGGTCAGCTCCTTGTTTCCCTGCTGTACCTCCTTGAGCTCTTTGTATACTGCCTTTGGCAGCATCTCTCTCATGGTTGCATCATTAAAACAATTCTCACCATAGATGTCGTGCAGCGATGTCTTACTGAAATCAACGATTCTGTTATTTTCCATTTTTTCTCCCGATTGTTAAAATCAATTTACAATGTTATATTTTCATACAAGAAATTTCAATCTACATAGGATATATTATGGCAAAAAAAATATTTATTTTTGATTACGATGGAGTTATTGCCGACTCCCTTGATATGTGCATCGAGGCCTTCAACACTCTTAAGAAGAAATATGGTTTTCCCGGAGAGCTGACCAAGGAGGCCATAGAGAAGCTGCCTCATGTGACTGCAGAGGCCGCTTTCGGGCTTTTAGGAGTATCTGCAGAAGATAAACATCTTTACACCGGCGAACTTATGACAATGCTTCAGGCCAATGCCATAAAGGCAAAGATTTTTGACGGCATCGGAGATATTTTCAGGATGGTGAAGGAATCAGGGGCATACCTGGCCATAAACACTGCAAACGGATCAGGGACTGTAAAGAAGAGACTCCAGATGGCAGGCCTTGCCGAACTGCCCGATTACATAGTGGGAGCCGACACTCCTGGCAACAAATCGGAAAAGATCGCCCACATAATGGAAAAGCTTTCTGCAGACCCCGATGACACCTATATGATAGGCGATTCCATGGGGGACATAACAGAGGGGAGAAAGGCAGGAGCCCACACCATTGCTGTGACCTATGGCTGGCAGCCAAGAGCAACACTGGAGGCAGTCAATCCGGAGTATATCTGCGACACCATGGAAGAGCTGAAAATGCTGGTGCAAAAAAAAAGCCGGGTATAAACCCGAGCCATAAGTAAGGATACCCCAACGGGGTAAGCGCCCGATCGGAATCGAACCGACATCATCAGCTTGGAGGGCTGAGGTAATAGCCATTATACCACAGGCGCGAACAAGATATTTTATACAAAATCAAAAATAAATTGTCAATAGAGTTATTGAATAAACATACCCAATACAGTAAAGTTCGATTAAAGGAGAGATTATGGCTATCAGAGGAGAAATTTTTTCATCACAGGTTCAGACTGAAAAGAGAACTTATTTCTTCAATGTGAAGGAGAACAGGACAGGAAGCCATTTCCTGAACCTTGTTGAGAGCACCAAGAAGCCTGATGGTTCCTTCGAACGTCACTCCATCATGGTATATGAGGAAGATATAGAAAAATTCATGCGGGAGCTGAACAGAGCCTTCAAGGTCTTCAAGAGACAGAGACCCGAAAACTCTTCCGATGAATAGGGCTTAATCCATACTTTGCCACAGCCTCCCGGTGGGCTTTGGTAGGATACCCTTTATGCTTCTCGAATCCATACCGGCCATCAATCTTTGAATAATCCACCATCCATTTGTCACGCTGCACCTTGGCCAGAATAGAGGCAGCCATTATCTCGTGAATCTTGTCGTCCCCTTTTATAATTGCCTCCATAGGGATATCGGTCTCAATCGGAGGAGTGAAGGTGCCATCTACAAGGATGCGGTCGGGATGCACAGGCACAGACATGGAGAGCCAGGCCCGCTTCATAGCAAGAAGAGATGCCTGAAGAATATTGATCTCATCAATCTCCTCTGGCCAGACCCAGCCTGTACCATAGGAAACTGCTTTCTGGATTATGATATCGTAGGCCTCTTGCCGCTTTTTCTCAGACAGCTTTTTGGAATCGGCCAGAATCTCCACCGGAAAGTCTGGAGGCAGTACCACGGCCGATGCCACCACAGGGCCAGCCAGCGGCCCCCGGCCCACTTCGTCCATTCCGCATATCATGGTCAGATACCCAGCCGTTTATTAAGCCAGTCTGCTACGCCAGGAATCTTCTTGAGCTCTGGAATCATAAGGCTGGCATTGTCTTTAAATGGATTGTCCTTCATCTCCAGAAGCTTGGCTACCGGCTCAAGCACCTCGGGCTTCTCGCCGTTCCTGATCCGCATAAGATAGATTGCAAGCTCATCCGGCAGCAGGATGTTCTCACCATTATCAAGGCTGTAGAGCCGGCCCAGGGCCTTCTTTGTCTCCACGCCGAACCGGGATGAGGGATTAGAGAGGATGCAATGCTCCAGAAGGGGCTGATCCTCTTTGGTAAGGAGATTGTTCTTTCTGATGGATGTCCAGAGATAGTAGTAGTAGCCCTGGAACAGCGGGAACTTCTCCTCCAGAGCACCAAATGCATTTACAATTTCCTGGCTTGTCTTGGAGCTGTTTGCCCTGCATGCCAGCTTCAGATATGTGTAATAGTTCAGCGGCACTTCCGGTGTTATTGAGTCAAAGATCTCGGAGGCTGTGTCAAAGTCCTCGTTTATATAGGCACGGAATCCATCCAGGAACTTCACATGTGGTGCAGATGGGTTCTCAAATTTCTTCTTGGCCTCGTCCAGTGCATCCAGGATATTCACATCCTGAATCTGGTTCACGAATCTGCTCCGGTCCATCTCGGAGAAGGTGGCGATCAGAGCGCTGGTCATATACCCTGCCCTCTCCAGGTACTGAACCTGCTGCATACCGAACCCCAGGACACTGGGCCTGCGCACAATGTATTCATCTATCACAGCCACTACAGTGGTCAGGTTGTCCACATCGTCAGGCTCGTTGCCCAAGATGGCAAGGAAATCGAACATATCCACATCGCTGAATTTCTTCGGGTCAGCAGCCCACTGCTCCTTCAGAAGCTTCTGTGCACTTATGGGGTCCCCCTTGTTCGCATAGCCCTTTGCCATGGTGATGGTGACACCCAGCGGATCCTCCTTGTTGAAGCCAAGAGCCTGCTTGGCATACTCGATACACTTGTTGGGATCCTGGCTCTTCAGGGAATACATGGCCATATTGGTATAGAAGACATACTTCTCCCCATCGCTGGAAGACTTCTTGATCAGCGGCAGACCAGCCTTAAGGTAATCCCCTGCCTGTTTCACTTCATCCTTCATAAGGAACATTCCAGATATATTTATCTTGAGCAGCAGAACCTTAGGATACTTTTTATCCAGTGCGATAAGCCCTTCCAGAAGCTCATCCCCTGTCTTCTCCTTGACCAGGGTCTCCAGCTCTGGCATAAAGCTTTCGTCCACTTTCTTGGAGCAGGAAGGGAAAGCTATTAAAGCGATGAAAAGTATAAGCACCAGTTTCTTAAGCATGTGATCCTCCGAATATATCAGTCAGCTCGTCAGGGCTGTTTATCAAGATATCAGCCCCGCAGTCCATAAGTCTCTTGACAGCCGCATCCCTGTCGGGAGCAGAATATGCAATGCCAACAGCAATAAATGGATAATGGGAGCTCTTTGCAGCCTTCATGTCATCTCCCACATCTCCAAAATAGTACAATTTTTCTGCCTCTGGATACAAGGAGGCAATCCGGTCCAGCATAAAGGGGGATGGTTTTCCCAAGGAGACCTGGCAGCCTGTCTTTTCCAGTATCCTCTTCTCCTCGGCCTGGCACTCATCCAGTGAGACTACATCCGAGAACATATCAAGGCCATGCTTTTTAAGTGGATAAAGAGCCTCGCTCCTGGGCCTGCCTGTGGCTATGGCCAGTCTGTTTCCGTCTGCCAGCTTCTGCAGCAAAGTTCGGGAAGTAAAGAGTTTCTCCTTGAGGATAAGTCCATCCTGAGCACAATACTGCGGTGCAAAACCATAGGTCTCCTCAAACAGTTCCTGTCCCAGGTATATCTCCTGAAAAATCTGCTTTATCACATTTCCGCTGCCCACATCCCCGGCATAGTACCGGTCGGCGGCCTTGGAGAGCTTTCCACTCTCCATTATGGCGGACAGGGGGCGGCTGCTGGAAAGGAGATACTCCGCCAAAGGGGCCACATTCCACTGCAGTCGGTCGGAACCCCCTGTTTCCGCCATAACCAGCAACAGGGATATGATCCGGTGGGTCATATCCCAGTCGTTGTTAAGGCCGCCGCTCTGCTTCACCGCCGCCAGCTCCTCCAGGGAGAACAGCGGCTCTTTCAGGAGTTCGCCACCCCTGCAGCCTT
>JAEEGK010005710.1_pt1 | contig 30074 bp, 25 predicted proteins | sample 8958771 | NCBI WGS metagenome assembly JAEEGK01 (sample SAMN16246547, study PRJNA631951) | gut metagenome | biome: gut microbiome; feature: rumen; material: SC-attached | host: Bos | place: Iran: Karaj | collected 2018-10 | reverse complement strand
GGTCACATTGAACTAGCTACACCAGTATCACATATTTGGTACTTTAAAGGTGTTCCATCTCGTATGGGTCTAGTTCTTGATATGTCTCCAAGAGATTTAGAGGAAGTATTATACTTTGTTAGTTACGTTGTAATTGACAAAGGTATTGCACCTCTTGAAAATAAGCAAACATTATCTGAAAAGGAATATCGTGCATATTATGAAAAATATGGTGATGGTTTCAAAGTAGGAATGGGTGCTGAAGCTATTAAAGAATTATTAAAACAAGTTAATATTGAAGAAGAAATTAAGAAGATTAGAGAAGAACTTGAAGGTGCTCAAGGACAAAAACGTGTTCGTTTAATTAAGAGACTTGATGTACTAAATGCTTTCTATCAATCTGATAATAAACCTGAATGGATGATTATGGATTGTATTCCAGTAATACCTCCAGAACTTCGTCCTATGATTCAACTAGATGGTGGAAGATTTGCTACAAGTGATTTAAATGACTTATATCGTCGTGTTATTAACCGTAATAACCGTCTTAAAAAGTTAATTGATTTAAATGCTCCACAAATCATTATTCAAAATGAAAAGCGTATGCTTCAAGAAGCAGTTGACTCTTTATTTGACAATGGTAGACGTGGTAGAAGTATCACTGGTGCAGGAAATCGTCCTTTGAAATCACTTTCTAGTATGTTAAAAGGTAAACAAGGTCGTTTCCGTCAAAACCTATTAGGTAAGCGTGTTGACTATTCAGGTCGTTCAGTTATCGTTGTTGGACCAGATCTTAAGATGTATCAATGTGGTATTCCAAAAGATATGGCTCTTGAGTTATTCAAACCACATGTTATTCATGCTTTAACAACTCGTCGTAAAGATAGTGCTGAACCAATTTGTTCAAATATTAAAGCTGCTAAACGTTTAATAGAAAACAAAGATCCACAAGTATGGGATATTGTTGAAGATGTTATTAAAGAACATCCAGTACTATTAAACCGTGCTCCTACACTTCATAGATTAGGTATTCAAGCATTCGAACCTATTCTAATTGGTGGTAAGGCTATTAGATTACATCCATTAGTATGTACAGCATTCAACGCTGACTTCGATGGTGACCAAATGGCTGTTCACGTACCACTTTCTGAAGAAGCAATAGCAGAAGCTAGATTATTAATGTTAGGTGCTAATAATATCCTACATCCAAAAGATGGATCTCCAATCGTTACTCCATCTCAAGATATGGTATTAGGTAACTACTATATAACTATGGAAAAAGCAGGTCTTCCTGGTGAAGGACGTGTATTCAAGAATTCTAACGAAGCTATTATGGCTTATGAAAGACGTGAAATCACACTTCATACAAGAATTGCTATTCCAGTTAAGTCATTTAGACATAAATTATTTGTTGAAGAACAAAATAATAAATATTTAGTAACAACTCCAGGTAAATTAATATTCAATGAAATCTTACCAGATTCATTTGCTTATATTAATGAACCTACTGATGAGAATATTACTACAATGACACCAAACAAGTATTTCTTAGATATGGGATCTAATATTCCTGAAGAAATCGCTAAGATGCCTTTAGTAAAACCATTTGCTAAAGGAACACTTGAAAGCATCATTGCTCAAACATTCAAGCGTTATGCAACTACTGAAACAAGTATTATGCTAGATAGATTGAAAGATTTAGGTTTCAAATATTCTACACTTGCTGGTATCACTGTTTCTGCTGCTGATGTTAAGACAAGTGAAAAGAAAAATGAAATTATTGCTGCATCTAATAAATTAGTAGATACAATTAATAAACAATATACTCGTGGTTTAATTACTAACGAAGAACGTTATAATAAAGTAATTGAAGTATGGAATAATGCTAAAGCTGAAGTTCAAAAAGAACTAGAAGTTTATGCTAAAGAAGATGTTGATAATCCAATCTTCATGATGATGAACTCTAAAGCTCGTGGTAATATCTCTAACTTCACTCAGTTAGCTGGTATGCGTGGTTTGATGGCTAAACCAGATGGTACACCAGTTGAAATCCCAGTTACATCTAACTTCGTAGAGGGATTATCAGTTGATGAGTTCTTCTTATCAACACATGGTGCTCGTAAAGGTTCAGCAGATACTGCCTTAAAAACAGCAGACTCAGGTTACTTAACTCGTCGTTTAGTAGACGTAGCTCAAGATATTATTGTTAAAGAAGAAGATTGTGGAACTGATCAAGGTGTTACTGTTCATGCATTTATTAATGATAAGAATGGTTCTACTATTGAAAAACTATATGACCGTATAGTTGGACGTTTCGCAAATAAACAAATCGTAAATCCTAAGAATGGAAAAGTACTAGTTGAAAGAAATGATTTAATTACTGAAAGTATTGCAGAAAAGATTGTTGATGCTGGTATTGAAGAAGTTGAAGTTAGATCACTTCTAACATGTAATACTCCAAATGGTGTATGTTGTAAGTGTTATGGACGTAACCTTGCTACTGGTAACATCGTTGAAGTTGGTGAAGCTATTGGTGTAATGGCTGCTCAATCAATCGGTGAACCAGGTACACAGTTAACAATGCGTACATTCCATACTGGTGGTGTTGCTGGTGAAGAAGATATTACACAAGGTCTTCCTCGTGTACAAGAATTATTCGAAGCTCGTAACCCTAAAGGTAAAGCAACAATTGCTGAAATTTCAGGTAAAGTTACTAAGATTACTGAAGATCATGGTAAATATAAGATTGTTGTTGAAAATAAATTAGAGACTAAAGAACATGTAACTAACTATGGTTCTAAACTTCGTGTAGAAAAAGGAGATATGGTTAACCCTGGTGATAAACTTACTGAAGGTGCTATTAGCCCTAAAGAATTATTAACAGTAACTGACCCACTTACTACACAAGAATATATCTTAAAAGAAGTTCAAAATGCATATCGTAGTCAAGGTGTTGAAATCTCTGATAAACACGTTGAAGTTATTGCTAAACGTATGATCGATAAGATTAGAATAGTTGATGGAGGAGATACGTTATTACTTCCTGGATCACTTGTTAACTTCCATGAGTTTACTGATGGAAATAAGAAAGTTATCATTGAAGGTAAACGTCCTGCAACTGGTGTACCAGTATTATTTGGTATTACTAAGGCATCTCTTGGAACTGATTCATTCTTATCAGCTGCATCATTCCAAGAAACTACAAGAATCTTAACTGATGCTGCTATTCGTGGTAAGACTGATAACTTAGTTGGTCTTAAAGAAAATGTTATCGTTGGTAAACTTATCCCTGCTGGAACTGGTATTAAGGCATATCAAAAAGTTGATTATGATTTAGCTAACCAATTCGCAGAAGATGAACCAATGGAAGCACTTGAAAACGAATTTATGGAATAATTAAAGATTGAGTTTAACTCAATCTTTTTTTGTGGTAAAATTATCTTAGAAGGGTAGATAGAATGAAAACGATAAGAGATTTTGATTTAACTAATAAGAAAGTAATTATAAGAGTAGACTTTAATGTTCCTATTAAAGAAGGAAAAATAACAGATGATAATAGAATAGTTTCTAGTTTAGAAACTATTAATTATGCTATTAAGAATAATGCCAAAGTAATCTTAATGTCACATCTAGGAAGAATTAAAGAGGAAGCTGATAAAGAAAAGAATACCTTACTTCCTGTAGCTAAGAGATTATGTGAATTAATTGGAAAGAATGTTATATTCTGTCATTATACACGTGGGGAGAAATTAGAGAATGCTATTAATAATTTAAAACCTGGGGATGTATTATTAATGGAAAACACTAGATATGAAGACTTAGATGGTAAAAAAGAAAGTGGTAATGATCCTGAACTTGGTAAATATTGGGCAAGTCTTGGAGATATTTATATTAATGATGCTTTCGGTACTTGTCATCGTGCTCATGCATCAAATGTTGGTATAGCAAGTATACTACCTAGTGGAATTGGTTTCTTAGTTGAAAAAGAACTTAATAACATGATGCCAGTAATTGAAAACCCAGAACATCCAGTAGTTGTTATTCTAGGTGGATCTAAAGTTAGTGATAAGATTGGTTTAATTGAAAACTTTGTTGATAAAGTAGATCGTATTCTTGTTGGTGGAGGTATGGCATATACTTTCCTAAAGGCAAAGAAACAAAATATAGGAAAATCCCTTCTTGAAGAAGATAAAATTGATTATTGTAAAGATTTATTAAAGAAGACAGATAAAATAGTATTACCAGTTGATAATATTTGTTCAAAAGAAATAGATGGCGAGGTATATACAAAAGATACTCTTGAATCTGATGATATAGGATTAGATATTGGACCTGAAACAATAAAATTATTCAAAAAATATTTATCTGATGCTAAGACAGTAATATGGAATGGCCCAGTTGGAATGTTTGAGAATCCTAAATATGCTAACGGTACAAAAGAAATTGCTTCTTTCTTAAATAAGAATAAGGCAACTATTATTGTTGGTGGTGGAGATACGGCTGCCGCTGTTATTAATTTAGGCTATCGTGATCATATGACACATATTTCTACAGGAGGTGGAGCATCTCTAGAACTTCTAGAAGGAAAAGATCTTCCAGGAATATCTGTTATTAAGGGTGAATAAAGATGAAAATAATAGCATGTAATTTGAAAATGAATTTAATGCCTAGTGAAATTAACAATTACACTGAGGGTATGAAGGCTATTAAAGACAAAGTTCTCTTATTCCCTCCAGCAATTTATATTGATAATTTTATAAAAAATGGTTTTGTTACTGGTTCACAGGATATTAGTTTTAAAGAAATGGGAGCCTATACAGGTGATATTTCGATACTTCAATTAAAAGAATTAGGCATTAAACATACTATTATTGGTCACTCTGAAAGAAGACAGTATTATCAAGATGACCGCTTTGTTAATGAAAAGATAAAGTTGTGTCTAAAAAATGATGTATTACCAATATTATGTGTCGGTGAAACGCAAGAAGAAAATAGCCGTAATGAAACATATAGTGTATGTACAAGAGAAATCGATGAAGCATTTAAGGACAATGATATTAAAGATATTATTATTGCTTATGAACCTATTTTCTCTATTGGAACAGGTATTGTTCCAACAAATGAATTTATTAATGAAACAATAGGTGATATTAAGAAATATATATTAGATAAGTATGGCTTAAATGTTAAGGTATTATATGGTGGTAGTGTTAATGATGGTAATATTAAAACACTAGAAGAAATACCAAATGTCGATGGATATTTAATTGGTGGTAGTTCGCTAAAAGTAGATTCTATGAAAAATATAGTAAATTGTGTAGTAGGGGAGTAATATGAAGAAAAATCGTCAAGGAAAAAGAAATCATTATAGAAGAAAAAAAAGAGAAGAAGTAGATATTCATGAAAAGACATACTCGAATGTCTTAACAAGAATGATTGACAAGTACGAACCTGATGATGAAGACTGGATGGGTTTTAAATTATCTAATAATAATGCCTATACATTTCATCATATTCGTGAAAGAAGAGCTGGTGGTAAAGAAGAAATGGAGAATGGAGCTATTCTTACTAGATTTGCTCATCAATTCTTGAACTATCTTGATCTTCATAATAAAAGAGCCTATAATGACTATCAAGCTATTTTTAGACAAATAAATAAGAATAAAGGACCAATCCCTGATGATTTATTAGAAGATATCTATGGCATGATGTTAGATATATTTTACTATAACGATTATAGAATAAGTAATAGAGAATTAGATTATTATGAACCATTCACAGATGCTAGACCTAAAACTCTTATTAAAAAGTAGATAAAGAACAATTCTTTTGTAGAAAGGATTAATATGAAGAGGTTGTTAGTATTATCAGATGATAACACGTTAATAAAATCATTCATAAATTACTACAAAGATAGTTCTTTTTATTGTGTAGTTATTTATGATGGAAAAGATATGGATTTAAATCAATTTGATGGCATCATAATAGATTTTTTTATGCAAAATAATGACTGGTATAGTGTACTTAAAAAAATAAAAAATAGTTATGTATTTATAATTGTTCCTGATTTAATAGTAAATATAAAGAAATTGTTAAACAAGGTTCCTATTAATTATGTATTTCATAAGCCATTTTCTATGGAATTTCTTGAAGGAATGTTAAATTATTATTTTTATGATGATATTAAAACAAGTTTATCTTATAAAAGAGAGATTTATATGATATTTAAAGAATTAGGTTTTTCATTTAAATTACTAGGAACTAAGTATTTATTCTATATGTTATCATTAGTTTTAAGTGAGGATAAAGAAATAGATACTAACTTATATTACTTAACAAGTAACTATTATAATGAGGTAGCAGATAATGTTATTAAAGATGTTAGTTATGCAATAGAAAAATGTTTTGATAATGGAGAAAACTATGAATTAAAAGAAAAGATTTTTGGATATACTACTAAAAAAGATAGTGGAACTGTTAAAAATCTTACTTTTATTTATAATATATATGTATATATTTTATATTGTCTTCCTGACGAAGAGATACTAATAAAATAATGGACTTTTTGACAATATATCTTTGTTTATGATATAATGTAATTGCTTTGAAGGAGAAAAGTAACTAAATTAGTTATTACAGTGAGTTAGGTATAGTGTGAACTAACAATAACCTTTAGTGAAAGAACACTCCTGAGCAGACTACCGAAAAGAATACTTAGTAGACTAGTCCGGAAAGCAATCCGTTATCATATTGCTAGGTTTGTTAGAACTGAAAAAGAGATTACGTTAACAAACCATTTTAATAAATGGTTTTTTTAGTAATAATTAAGGTGGCACCGCGGATACCCGTATTCGTCCTTATTGTAGGATGATACGGGTATTTTTATATTTAAAGAAAGGAGGAATTACGATGAGTAAGTATTTTGAACCTTGCGATGAACCACTTATTACTTCATTAGATGATTATGATTGTGATGAAAGAACTAAGAAAGCTTTTGAGCTTATGACTGATTGTGTTGAAGGAGAAGTATCATTACCATTTAGTATTATTGAGGCCTATAGTGAATATTATCATACGATTGGTGGAAGATATGACGTTAGGAAATATGGATTATCAGCAATGGGATTATATTCGTTTTATAAGAGATTCCCTGATATTACACCACTTGCATTTAAAGAAATAGGTGACCTTTATATCCAAGATTTATTTGAGGATTATAAGTTAGAAGATATCTTTGAAAAGATGATCGAAACATTCGGTAAAACAGATGATACTTTTAGACTATTCATATTATATGTTAAAGAAAAAGCTGATGAACTAGATAGTAAGTATGAAATAGAAGCAGCAAAGCTTGATGATTATCGAAGTGAATATGATATTGAAGGACGTGATGATTTTTATCAATTTATTTCATATTTACAAAGATTAATAACAGATCAACATTTTAAATATGATGATATTGTTGATAGTTTACCAAGTCCAGAATTAGTTAAAAAAGATGCAATGCAGTTAAGTGAACTTGCAAGATTTTATCGTTGTACATTTGGAACGGATTATCCAGCATCATACTTTTATACGAGAGTCTTATCCTGTGGTTTAGGAATAAGAGAATGTGATGAAAAAATAACATATTATGTTAGCGCTTATAAAAAAACAGTAGATGGAACATTTACGACTAGAGAATTTATGGATAGTGTTCGTGAAAGAAGAGAAAAAAGATTAGGAAAGAAGTGATTTATATGTCAGATGACAATAATAACAACAATATAAATAATAAATATCCATAGAGTAGTATTTCATTTTAACTACTTTATGGAATAAGAATAAAGTAGAAACCTACAATCTATTTATAAAAAAAATAAATTAAGAAAGAAGGTTATTAAAATGAAAAAAGAATTAAGTTATTTAGAAACATTAAAGATGATTGGAGAAATTAAAGGATATTTTGAAAAACAATTATCAGTAAGATTGTCTTTAATTAAAGTTCAAAGTCCCTTATTTGTAAGAAGTGATACAGGTCTTCAAGATGAGTTATCAGGTGTTGAAAAGAGTATTAGTTTTAAGAAAGGTAAAGATAAGTATGAAATAGTTCATTCCCTAGCTAAATGGAAAAGATATTCACTAGGTAAATATGAATTTCCATTATATAAGGGAATACTTACAGACATGAAAGCCATAAGACGTGATGAAAAAGTAGATGCTATTCATTCGATGTATGTAGAACAATATGATTGGGAGAAAGTAATAAGTAAGGAAGATCGTACGATTGATTATTTAAAAGATACTGTAAGAAGTATTTATAAGTCATTAAGAGAAACAATTATATATATGAAAAAGAAATATCGATTCTTAACAATTGATTTACCTAAAACTATTTACTTTATATCTAGTCAAGAATTAGAAGATAGGTATCCTGATAAAACACCAAAAGAGAGAGAACAACTAATAGGAAAGGAAAAGGGAAGCGTCTTCATATATGGAATTGGAGATAAACTAAAATCAGGGATAGAACATGATTTAAGAAGTCCAGACTATGATGATTGGGGGTTAGATGGTGATTTACTTGTTTATGATAAAACTATTGATAAAGTTATTGAATTAACATCAATGGGTATTAGAGTAGATGAGAAATCATTAGTATCACAACTTGAAAAAGCAGGTTGTACTGAAAGATTAGAATTACCTTATCATCAAGCTATCTTAAAGAAAGAACTTCCGTATACTATTGGTGGTGGTATTGGAATATCACGTATAATTATGCTCATACTTGGTAAAACACATATTGCAGAAGCACAAGCTTCATCATGGGACGATGAAATATTAGCTAAATTAAAAGATAAGAAAGTCTTATAGACAACAAAAAAACTATTTAAAAAAATAGTTTTTTTTGATATAATAAAGAGCCATAAAGCGGGTATTTATGGATTTTTATAGAAATTATTTTTATGATAATTGTTGTAGACAAGTATATAATCTATTAATTGATAATAGAATAGAGGAATTAGAAAAGCAATATCCTCTGATAAAAGATTATGTTCCTCTATTTCAAATAATTAATGATATTATTAAGAATTCACATGCATTTTATATAGATTGGAATGATTATCAAACAATAATAAATACATGTGATGAGCTTATGCCATTTTATCAAAAAATAGTTGATGAAAAAGACTTTTTATCACTATTATATTCCTGGAAATGGAATCTATATTCATATTTCCGTATATTCTTTGATACTGAATGGTGTGAAAAAGTTCCTAGTTTAGTAATATATTACCTTTCATATTTATTTGATATGAAGATAGATGACATATCAATTATTAAAGATAATAGAATAAGAATGCTATTTCAAAAAATTGATGAATGTCGAGATAAAAAAAATGATTGTATTTTAATTGTTTTACTTCTTTATGGACATATTCATGGGAATTATGATGTATTAAATAAATACTTACAAGGTTATAATAGTTATCGAAAGAAATTTAGTAATAAATATAAAGTTGGTCTAAAAAACTTTAGTTTATCATCTGATGAAGTTAATATGATGTTTAAAGATATGGATAGCTTTATACCTTCTCAACAAGCAGTTATTAAGTAGGTTATTATGGAAAAGTATTATCATGAGAATAGAGCGAAGATCTATGAATTACTTAAATCGAAAGATGATGAAACTCTTTATAAAGAATTTCCTAAGATAAAAGTATATCGTAAATTCATAGACTTGATTATTGAAGTGTTTCATGAAGAATTTGGATATGCGCATGAACCTTATTTTGCATCAAAAATATTAGATGAAGTGTTAACAATATGTGAAAAGATATATGTTAGTACCAATGATATGCTTAAAGATAGAGAATTATTTAAATACCTTTATCTTAAATTAGATAGGAATTTTGGTAGTGATGAATTATTAGTAGTATTTACTCCTGAAGTTTTTAATAAGCATTCAGATGAAGGTTCATACTATCTTCGCTTTCTATGTGTAACTTTAGATTTGTCAGAGAATATAACTATTAATGGGGAGAAGTATCAAAAATTATTTGAAAAACTAAGGTTAATTAAGGAAAGATATTCAAGAATGTTTAATGATACTTCACTATTTGTTATTTTGTTTTATTGTTATTTATATAATAACTATGAATACTTAGATAATTATCTAAGTGATCCTGCATATTATCAAGATAAGTTAGTAATGAATGGTCTTGTAGAAACACCTAATTATCCATTTTTTGCTGGGGATGCAAAAAAAATATTTCGAAAAGTAAAAACGGTGTTTAATCAAGCTGATAAAGAAATAGAATAAAAAAGAACTAATTATTTAGTTCTTTTATTTTAATGTTATTTTACCACGACTAAGTTTAGATCTATAGAAACGATATATTAATGGATTAATGACTAAATCAAATTCTCCAATATATTCAAAAATGTAAGAATTAAAGCCACTTTTACCTCTTATAACACTATAGTATTTACCTTTTTTATCAAAGTCACCAGGTACTGATCCTAAATCAATATAACTATAATCTAATTTTCCATAATATTTCATTATTTCATAGATTGTTAATGGTGATGCATTTAAGTTTTTATGAGCTGGATCTATATAGTTGGCAACAACACTTGCACTTTTACCACTACTAATTACAAGAGATGCTCCTATAACTTCACCTTCAGGGTTATTTCTAATTAACTTTAAGGACTTATCTAAGTTAGATTTTAATTCAGCTAAACGTTTATCAGAAAGCATTTTATCATTAATAACAAGTTGCATATTATATTTCTTACTATCGGCTGTAGAAATTATTTCTTTTAAATTGTTATTTATTTCCATCTCTTCATTATATAACTTGTTAATATTTTCAGTATATCTTTGAGAATCAACAATCGTATAGAAGATTTTAGCATCATCAGTAGCATCAAATACTTTAAATAATAGTTTCATATAACGAGCTGTCTTTCCTTTATAAACAGAACTAGTCATCATTAAGAATCTATCAATATCATTATCTTTATCAGGTGATACAACAATAGCTTTCTTTTGATCTAATGTTATCTCATCTTGTCTTTCTTTAGTAAATGATCTAAAGATTATTTGAGGATTACTATCTAACTTTGCATATGCATAGAATCTTGGAAGCATATGTTCATTATAGATATTGAACCCCATATGATGAAAGTTATTCTTTTGAAAACTTTCTAATATTTCTTTTGATGATTCACTATCAATTTCAACATTTCCTTCAGTATCATATTTACGATATATGATTGGAGGATCTAATTTAATAAATATAAATTTTTGTTTTTTTAATAATTTTCTTAATCCATTAGCAATTTCATGACATTGTGACAAGTTAGAATAATCAATTAAGAAACCACGTGGAGCATAGGCAAATTTGTAGCCCCAGAATAGTTCTTTATATACTAACATTGATGCACCGATTAATTCATTATTATCTTTAAAACCTAAATAATGGATTTCATAACCTTCGAGTTTAGCTTTTAACGTTGCGTAGCTTGAAGTTTGAAAATATGAACCATATTCGTGTTTAACTGCATAATCATCAAATTCTTCTTTGGATAAAGTAACTATGCGCATAACTCCACCTCTAACATAATTATACTTAAATTAACTTTTTATATCAACAAATAAATAAGTTAATAAATGTAAATTTCCACTTATATTTTTTTATTAATCTTTATAAGAAATATAGTTAATATTTAATAAAATGTGTTATATTAGAATAGAATGAATTAGAGGTATCTATGAAGAGAAAAAATAATTTTTTTAGTAATTTAAAGAAAAAGATTCTAAAAGGTAAAAATAAATTTACGATAGTAGAAGCTATATCATTTATGGTTGTTACTTTCGCCTTAGGAATGATTGTTGGTGGAATTATCATGTATGGTAAGGAAACATATAAAGGTAGCTCATCATCTTCCTTAGATGATTTCATATCAACATACAATGATATTTTAAATAATTATTATCAACCTGTAGATGCTGAGAAACTATTAGAAGCAGGTATTAATGGAATGGTTAACTATCTAGGAGATCCTTATTCAATATATATGGATAAAGAAGATAGTGAAGAATTTAATATGGTTCTTGATGGCAAATATAGTGGTATAGGTGCTGAAATTCAACAATTAGTTGAAACTGGAGAGATAAAGATCTTAGAAGTTTATAAAGATAGTCCAGCAGAACAAGCAGGTCTTAAAAAAAATGATATTATCTTTAAAGTAAATGGTGAAGAAATAAAAGGCTTATCAGCAGCAGAAGTAAGCGGTAAAGTTAAGGGTGAAACAGGAACTAAAGTAGATTTAACGATTAAACGTGGTGAAGAAATAATTGATGTTACTCTAACAAGAGGTAGTGTTGATATTCCAAGTGTTACTAGTGAAACAATTGAAAAGAACAATAAAACAATAGGTTATATCTATGTATCAGTCTTTGCTGAGAATACTGATAGTCAATTTAAAGCAGAAGTAGAGAAACTAGAAAAAGATCATATTGATTCATTGATAATTGATTTAAGACAAAATTCAGGAGGTCACTTAAAAACAGTTACAAACATGATATCAATGTTTATTAAAAAGGATGAAGTTATTTATAAATTAAAAACAAAGGATAATGTAGAAGAATTCAAAGATCAAACAGATGAACATCGTACATATCCAATTGCAATTGTTATAGATAATGGAAGTGCATCAGCAAGTGAAGTATTTACTGCAGCCCTTAAAGAAAAATATGGAGCTACTATTGTTGGTGAAAAATCATTTGGTAAAGGTAAAGTACAAAAAGCTTATAATTTATCAAATGGTGCCATGATTAAATATACTTATCAAGAATGGCTAACTCCAGATGGTAATTATATTGATCAACAAGGAATAGAACCAAATATTAAAGTTGAATATTCTTATAAAAATGGCGATAAATATGATTCTCAAGTATTAAAAGCAATTGAAGAAATGAGTAAGTAATGAATCGTAAGGAAATAATAGAATTAATAAATTATAAGGGCGAATATACTAAAGAAGTAAAAAAGAAATTAAGGGAATTACTAAAAAAGTATCATCCAGATCATTATAAGAAAGAAGACAATACTTTTAAGTTAATAAATGAAATAAAAAAAGAATTAGATAGTGGTAAAAAGATATCTTTTGAAAATAAAAAGGTTTATGAAAAAGAACATCATAATGATTATAAAATAACAGAAGAGATTCTTGATTTATCTAGAAAAAGAGATAATTTAATTGATAAAAAGAATAATTATAAGAAAGAGTTATCAAAACTACAAAGTGATTATCGTGTAGAGTATGATAATGATGTTAACTATCGTAATAAAGCTTATGATATTACTAATGATATTATTTCATTACAATCTAAAAGACAAGTATTTAATATTATGATGATTATCTCTATCTTACTATCTATCACTTTTATCTTTACAAAATGGTATTATCTTCTTATAATAACATTAATTTTATTTATGTTCGCAATCTATAATGTTATTAAGATAGAAACTACTTTAGGTGAAAATCTAGAAGTTAATAGTAAAACAATTAAAGTTAGTGATAATAATCTTAAAAAGATTCGTTCAATAAATGAAAGAATGAATGATATATATAAAAAGATATGGGACTTAGATTGTGAAATAAACAGGTTAACAACAAGAATTAATTTATTAAAATCTAAGATAAGGTGATTATATGAAAAGAATAATATTATTCATAAAAAAGTTTTTTGCATGGATACTATCATTCTTTTTTGATAGAAACAATACTACAAAAAAGAAGAAGAGAGTGTTAGGAAAAGTAGTATCTAGAACAGGTAGTAAAACAGGAGTTAAAGGGGCTTTCTCTAACCGCGATGAAGATATGGGTGCAAGTCATGTTATTGATATATATCCATATACAGAAGCTAAAGACTTAAAAAGCATTGATGAATTAATAGAAAAGTTAGCAGATAAAGTAGAAGAAATTAATGACGAAAAGAAACAAGATGAAATAAAAGTAATCAAAGAGATTAAAGAATCTATTGCTAAGAAAGCAAATTCTAGTGAACAAATTAATGTATCTCAAGAAGAAGATATTAAAGAAGTTTTAACAACAGCAATTGAAGATAAAGAAATACATATTGATACTGATCAAAAGATAAGAAATATTCAAAAAGAAATAGATAAAGTCTTAGATAAAAAGATTAATAAACATGATAAAGATATTATTGAAAAAGCTTATTATAAATATGAAAAAGTAAACTATGTTGTAGCAACTACAATGGAAATAGAAGAATTAGAAGAAGATATTAAAGACTTACAAGATAGTTTAGAAAGAGGGCTTCATAAAAAAGATTATTATCTAGATAAAGTAAAAGAGATTGAAAAGAAAATTAATAGACTAAGAAAAATTAATAAGAATCCTAAAGTATATGATGAACTAGAGAGATTAAAAGAAGATTTCTATACAAAGAGTATTGATAAATACGATTTATTATATACAAAAGAAGTCTTTATTAACTTAGATAAACAATGTGAAAATATAATAGATATTATTAATAATAAAGAAAAAGAAGAAGATAAGGACGAAAAGACAAGAAAAGATAAAATACAAGAAGAACGTCAAAAAAGAGAACTTGAAAGAGAAGAAGAAAGAAAATTAAGAGAACAAGAAAGAGAGCGAAGACAAAGAGAAAAAGAAGAACGAGTAGATAATATCATTAAAAGATATTTAGACTTAAAGATATCTAATAGTATTTTATTAACAAACTTGTTAATTCATCGTGAAAGAATGAAAAGTGGAATAGTAAAAACACTAGAAGAAGATTACGATGATTATTTACAAGGAGAAACTAATAACTTTAATTTTGATCGTAACAAACAAAAAACAGAAGTATGTAAGTTATATAATAATTTACTTGAAGTATTATGTACTGAACAAAAAGCACCTTTTGAACCAGTAAATCATATTAATTATCAATATCAAAAGTTACTTGAAGAGACTATTGCAACAAAAGAAGCGGTTGAAAGGAAGACTTTTGAAAAAACAGGTAATGATATTATGATGACTCCTAAGTCTATTGCTGTTTCTGATAAATTAGATAATGAACTTACTAAAGAGAAACAAAAAAATAGAGAGATGGGAGTTAAAGATAAAGTTTTAGAAAGAAAGATGAAAAATGCATAGTTATTTTTCATCTTTTTTTGTATAATAAAGATGGTGGGATATATGAAAAGATTGTTTATTTTAATAATGTGTTTATCTTTCTTCATAGTTGGTTGTAAAAAGGAAGAGAGTGAAGTAGGAGATATTAACTATAAAAAGAATGTAGATGTAATGACTAATGAGATATCTTATGAAATAGATGGATATCATTTAATGATTAAATCTAACTATTCTGGAATGAGTTATAATGATAGTTTATTCTCATATATGATAAATGATGAAAACGGAATGTTTATTGTTGAATATAAAGAATTAAATAATCTTGATATTAATAAAGATTCTTATAATATTTATCGTATTAATGATAAAGAATATTTATATGAATATGATAATGATTACTTAGATATTTACTATTTTATAGATGATAATAATTATTTATCAATTATTGTTGAGAATTTAAATAACGAATATAACGAAGAAAACTTATTGTTTTTATTCAATCAATTAGATTTTGAGATTTATAAATAAAAGAAACTTATTATGATTGAGTTATCATAATATTTAAGATATAATTATGAAAGATAGGATGATGGGTAACATGAAAATACTAACTAAGATTTTTATTACAATTGATTTCCTTATAATATTAGTGTTAGTAGTAATCTATGCACCTATCTTTAATTATGTTCAAAAATATTTAGTAAATGATATTGCAATAGATAAAAAAATGAATTATTTATCATATACTTTTTATGATGAAAACAAAGTAGATGAACTTGCAAATGATAACATCTATATATCTTCATTTGAAGAATCATATTATGGAGATACAAATCCTAAAAAGATTACTTATGATAATATTTATGATCAATTAATATTAACAAGAGATCAAGGTAATGATAATTATAAGATTATAAAGACTTTAATTGGTGGTTACCCTGCTTATATTGTTGTTATATATCATCCTGAAGATGTTGTACTATTAAGAAGTAGAGCTTTTAATACAAGAGATCACTATTCTGGATTATCAACAGTTAAACAAATGACTAAAGCTGTTGGAGCAGTAGTTGGTATTAATGGTGGAGGGTTCATGAATGACGCTCGAACCTATGGAATTGATACTCCAACAGGTTGGATTATTAAAGATAGTAAAATAATATGGACAAGAACAGATAAACATAAAGGAAATATCATTGGAATAGATAATAATAATCGATTAAGACTTATTCAAGCAACAGGAAATGAAGCAATAGAGATGGGTATTCGTGATGCTATGGAATTTGGTCCTTTCTTAATAGTTGATGGTGTTAAACAAAAATTAGGTTTATATGCAGGTGGTTTCCAACGAACATCAAGAACGGTTATCGCTCAAAGAGAAGATGGAATTATGTTATTTGTTGTTACAGATAATTATGGTCGTTTCTATCAAGGACCTAATATGAATGAACTAGCAGATAAGTTATTATTATATGGCGTAGTTAACGCAGCCAATCTTGATGGAGGAGGATCTTCCCAATTAGTTGTAAATGGAAAACTATATAACCATCCAGTAAGTATATATCATGAACCTGTTAACGGTGGTAACGGAAGAAGTGTTGTTAACGGATGGGGATTAGTAGTAGGAAGTAGTAAAAATAAATAAGAGGTGTACATTGTACACCTTCTTTTTTTATTAATTTCGTTATATATATTCAAATAAAAATAATAATTTATTTTTCATTATTTAAAAGAAAACCCTATATGTTTTTATTGTAACAGGAGGGTTAGATGAAAAAGTTATTTAAAATTATTATTTTATTGTTGTGTTTAGTAACACATGTAAAAGCAAAGGAGTATAATGAATCGTTTATTGATAAAGTTGATTGGATAAGTGGGGACTATGTTAATAAACAAAAAGGAAGTAGTATCAAATATCAACAGATGTATACGATAAAAAGAAAGAGTGATAATAAATTTGTTTATTGTATAGAACCAGGGGTATCTATTAAAGATGGCAAGATTGTTAAAGGTTATGATGAAGATTACTTAGATGTAACAAAGTTTACCGCTAGTGAATGGGATCGTATTACTAAGCTTGCATACTATGGTTATGGTTATCAAGATAGTAAATATAATCATACTGGAATACATTGGTATACTATAACTCAATATATGATATGGAAAACAGTACCAAATGGATATGATATCTATTTCACAGATACTTTAAATGGTAAAAGAATAACAAAGTATCAAAATGAAATAAATGAAATGGAAGAAATACTAAATACATATCATAAGAAACCTAGTTTTCATGGAGGTAATTATAAGTTTGACTATAGTAAGCCAAAAAGAATAAATGATACTAACGGTGTAATATCTAGTTATGCTTCATATCAAAGTGATGAATATAAAGTCAGTGGAAACTTTATTATCTTCAATACAAAAGAACCAGGTAGATATAATTATGTTTTTAGAAAGAATAATAATAAATATGGTTATTTACCAATAGTTTATATTGATAACGAAAGTCAAAATCTAATGAGTGTAGGTAATATCGAAAGTGATGAAGCTTTTGTTTCTATTGAGATACTAGGATCAAAAGTGAATGGTCACAAATTAGATAGTGATACTTTAGGTAATACTCCTCAAGGAGAAGCAAGCCTAGCTGGAGCCGTTTATGGTATCTATAATGAAATAGATGAATTAGTAGAGAAAGTAGTAACTAATAATAAAGGAGAGTTTACTAGTAATTATTTAGACTATGGTAGTTATTATATAAAAGAGATAACACCATCACCTGGATATACCTTAGATTCTAAGAAATATTACTTTGAACTTGATAGTGATAGTATACCAACTATTAACTTATTTGAAAAAGTAATAACCGGTAAATTAGAAATAAAGAAATATTCTTTATCAAATGGTGAAAAGAAATTAGAACAAGAAGCTAAATTCCAAGTATATGATAAAAACAATAAATTATATAAAGAAGCAATTACAGATAAAGATGGTTATATCGTCTTTGATCTACCTTATGGAACATATACTATTAAGCAAGTAGATGGTATTAAGAATTATAAATTTGTAGAATCATTTAAAGTAACTATTAATAAAGAAGAAACAATAACTAAAGAATTAATTAATGAAGCTATGGAAGCTAAAGTAAAAGTTATAAAAAAAGATTCTGAAACTAATAAAGTAATTAATATCCCAAATATTAAATTTAAAATATTTGATATTGATAATAATAAATATTACTGTGAAACTGATGATTGTATCTTTAAAACAGATACTAATGGTATCTTTATAACTCAAAAGAAGCTTTTATACGGTAATTATAGACTAGAAGAGGTAAATGATACTATAAATGGTTATTATTGGAATAAAGAGCCTTTATTATTCAAAATAGATGATAATTTAGTAGATGGTATAAAAGAATTAAGTTTTTATAATAAACCTATTAAAGGAACATTAGAATTTAGTAAGATTGATTTTTCAACAAGTGAACCATTACCTAATACTTTAATAGAAATATATACAATTAATGATAAATTAATATTTAGTGATCGAACAAATCAAGATGGTAAGATAATTATTAATAATCTTCCTATTGGTAAATACTATTTAATCGAAAAAGAAGCCCCTGCTAACTATCTATTAAATGAATATAAAATGTATTTTGAAATAAAAGACGATAAAGTAGTTAAAGCAACGATGAAAGATGAAAGAATAGTAGGTAATCTTGAAATAAAAAAGGTTGGTGAAAAGAAAGTATTCTATAATAACAGTTATTCATATATAGATATTCCTCTTGAAAATATAAAGTTTGGTTTATATGCAAGAGAAGATATAACTAATAATGGAAAAATAATATATAAAAAAGATCAACTAGTTAAAGAAGATTATACTAATAAGCAAGGTATCTTGAAATTTAATAACTTATACTTAGGTAAATACTATATTAAAGAATTAAATACTTTAGATTCCCTAGTATTAGATAGTAAAGAATATGATATTGAATTATATAGTACGTTATCAAAGGAAGTTAATAAAACAGTTGAATATAAAAACTATATAAAGAAATCAACATTTGAATTTACTAAAGTAGGTATCTCAGATAGTGAACCATTACCAAATACTTTAATGGAATTCTATGATATCGATAATAATTTAATATTAAGTGAAAGAACTGATAGTGAAGGTAAAATAATTATCAAAGATCTACCTTATGGTAAATATTATTATAAAGAAATAGAAGCTCCAGAAGGTTATGAAGTTAATCCAGATAAACATTATTTTGAAATATTAGAAAATAACATGATTATAAAAGATACTTTATCTGATGACATAATAAAAGTACCAGATACTTTTAGGAACTATAGTCCACTAATAATTGTAGTAAGAATTCTCTTATTAGGAGGTAGTATTGTCATCTTTAAAAAGAATTATTAGTATTCAAGTAATATTAATAATTACATTAACAGGACTAATAGTTTTTAAAAATAATAAAGTTATTAAAAAGAATAATATTATTGATGCCATATCTTATAAAGTAGAAGAAGCTTCTAGTAATAACTATTATGGCAGAATCTTTATAGATAAAATCCATTTAAATGAATATTTCTTTAGTACTAATGATAAAAGAAATAATGTTGATAAAGGTATTGAAATATTAAAACCTTCTATTATGCCAGATAAAGATAATTCTAAACTCTTTCTAGCTTCTCATAGTGGTAATAGTAATATATCTCACTTTAAGAATATTAATAAACTAGAATATAATGATGAAATAATTATTTATTTTAATAATAATTGTTATAAATACAAAGTTATTGATAAATACGAAATAACAAAGAATGGGACACTTAATATTAAAGAAATAGAAGATAATACTTTAATACTTATTACATGCATAAGAGATACTGATAGACAATTAGTAATTATAAGTAAAAAGATATAAAAAAAGGATGAATTATTCATCCTTTTTATTTTACTAGTGTAACAGTATAACCATCAGTTTCTAATAGTTTAGCAATTCCGTTATCACCAATTAAATGAGCAGTACCTACCATATAGAAGACAGTATAATTATTGTTGAAATATTCCTCAAGTTTTTCTTTCATACCAACGTTTCTATCATCTAACATTTTTTTATTATATTGCTCCATTAGAGCAAGATCTTCTTTAGTATAACCTTCAGTATCAGTATTAATTAATATATCAACTAATTTTTCAACATTTCCTTCTTTCCAGTATTTATAAAGTTCATTCATATCTTGTATACTTTTTTCGGTATTATCAATAGCATCAATAATTGATAATTCTTTAACTCTTTCTGGGAAACTATTTTCTATACCTGCTTGAAACTCGTATGATTCTACTTCTAAGATGTTTTTGCCATCTTTTTCAGCTTTTTCTAAGAAGTATTGATCAACACCTTCAGAATTACCAATTTCTGTTTTACCAAGTATTGTTTGCGTTAAATAGTCTTCGATAAATGCTAGACTATATTTTTTTACTTGTTCTTCTCCAATATTAAGATTATCTTTAAAATACTTAACAATCTTATCATAAGTTTCTTTACTAACGTGTTTATCTAGTGAATCAGGCTCAGTGTAGTAATAGTCTTTGGTTAATTCAGTTTGATCAACTTCACGTAAGAATTTAAGGATATTAAATTCACAAGCTAAATAAGGACTATTAGTATAAGCATCCATAACATATTTAGGAAATTCAATTTTACTGATTTGAGCAAAATGAATACTTCCTATTAGATAAATCTTGTTTGTACTTCCTTCTTTTGTTATTTCATACATTAGTGGTGTTATTTTTTCTTTCTCTACCACTGGTTTTTCAGGTTCCTTTGGTGTATCTTCTTTATTGAATACTTTTGTAATTAAAAAATATACTCCTACTGCAATCATTAATAGTACGATAATACCAACTAGTATTAACGATTTTTTGCTTCTTTTTTCTTCCATTTTTTCTCCTCCAATTATAAGATAATTATAACATAGTATTTGAATAATGATATAATTAATTTGGAGGAAGTTATATGGGTTTCTTTGATATCTTAAATAGTGTAGATGATAGTAGTAATGATGATTTAGAAGAAAGAATGGATGATCTAGAACTTGAAGATTGGCAAAAAGATTTAGTACGTGAAGGTAAGTATGATCCAGAGAATTTTGAAGAATCTGAAGATTTAGAAGAAGATGATTACTATTATGAAGATGATGAATAAAATTATATACAATGATTTATATTTTTGATACAATGATGTTAAGGAGGAAAACAAATGAAGAAAGGACTTTTAAGTTTAGTATTAGTAATTATGGTATCAGTTATCTTAACTGGATGTGGAAAAAAAGAAGGACTAGTTGGACAATGGGAATATGAAAAAGGATCTGGCTATGTTTATACTTTTAATGAAGATAAAACTTGTTCTTATGAAGCATTTAGAACTAAGATGGAATGTACTTATGAAGATGAGGGAACTAAGGTTTCAATCCTTTATAAGGGAAATACTATGGCTAGTACATACGAGTATAAAATTGAAGATGACACACTAACTATTAAAGATAGTTTTGGTCAAGATGTAATTTATAAAAGAAAATAATCAAAAAGCATCCTAGAGATGCTTTTTTTATGTTATACTTATAATTAGGTGATAAGATATGCGTTATTTAGTTAAAGTAAATGATATTAAAGAAAAAATAACTTATTTTGAAAAACAATTAGATAATATTGAAGATAATATTAAGAATATTGAAAATATTAATGCTACTATCTTTTGGGACGGCGTAGCCGCAGATAGTGTTAAATCGGTAATAAATGCATATTCATTTAGATTAAGAATGATGCAAAAAATGGTATTAGCTAGTATTCAATATTTAGTATCATTTTGTGATAGATATGGTAGTGAATATGAAAGACTTAGAAGTAAATATGCTTATTTGTTAGAGGAGGATATTCATGGTTAAAGTTAAATATGATCCAAATAGTATTAAGAATGCTAGAAATACATTTAGTGTGAGTACAGATGCAATAATAGAGTCCCTTAATAATATTTATAATGAATATTTAAATATTGACAAATATCTTAATACACCGAAATCTCGTGAAGGAGTACCAGCTATTTTAGAAGAATATAATAGACAAATTAACTTCTTTAGTGAAAAGAAAGAAGATTATGATGCTTTATTTAATGCTGTAGAGATAGAGTATCAAAAAGAAATAGAAAGAACTAGGAAAATGGTAGGATCTGATTATGAAGCGTAGTGAGATTTTAATGAGAGATAAAGAACTATTTAATCAAGATGTTGAAAAATATATTGCAAACTGTGAGAGCATTAAGAATAGGGTAAACAATATAAATAAAAATGAAATTGGTGAAAGTGAAGATACATTATTAACAAATTCAATATATGCATCTAATAATAGGCTTGGTACTAAACTTGAGAATACAATTAAAAAAGTAATGGCGGAAAGAGAAAGTTTAAATGCTAAAATTGATCAAGAGATTCAAATAGCTTTAGAACAAGAAAGACAAGAATTGTTAAAATTGAAGGAAAAAGAAGAAACAGAGGTGTAATATGAACGTTGAAAGTTATGTAAAAGAACAATTACAATTATTCAAGAAAAGCGAAATAAGTAGAGGTGTTTTAAAAACAAATATTGCTGACTTTCTAATTAAAGATCCTGCTGATAAACCTACTGTTGATAAAGCTATTGATTATGCCATTGATAAATATACAAAAAACGAATTTACTGATTTTGATTTTATTAAAGCAGTCGTATCAATTAATAACAGCTATATAAAACCAATGGAACAAAGTAGAAACACTGATTATGTTAAAAAAGCTAAAGAAAGTGTTACATCAACATCTGATAATATGATTATTGATGTTGATACTGATATAATAGATAAATTATCCCAAGAATATGGAATTATTGAAGATGATTTATCAACAAATTCAATTAGTGTTTCACCTACTATTGGGAGTTTAGGTACAAATATTAAGGAACTAACTGAAGAGGGTAAGAAAGAAGCGAATGAAGAAATTGATAATGTAAGAATTCAAATGATTGAAACACTTCAAAGTTTAAAACAAACTGATGATAGTATTCCTAAAGCTGATTATCTTAATTATACATTTAATCAGTTAACTGCTGCTGCTCAAAAATTAAAGATGAATAAATTGGTACCAGTTGATCTTAATTTCTTTAAAAACAATCCTGATTGCGTTATAAAAGGTAATATAGTTACTTTTAGGAATAAAGATGATGGCAGTGTATATACTTATAATGTTTCAGATAAATCATTTACATGTAATGGATCTGTAATTAATGAATTAGGTATATATGTTCCATATGGCGTAACAGATTATAGCAAATTAAATACCCTTACTTACTTTGTACAAGGAGATTATGATAGAACAACTAGTTATCCTTCTAATGCCATTGTATTAAGAGTTATAAAAAAAGAAGTAGGTAACTTACATTTTAATAAACAAACAGAAGTAGCAGGAGCCACAAAGTTTGTTAATGGAGTAGCTAAAACAGATTTAACTAATTGTCAAAATATTATTGCTGGTGATAGTGTGTATGGTGCTCATTCTTTAAAACTGGCAGCCAATAATGGAAATTTATATAATACAGTATACTGTGTTAATAATGCAGCTTTAGTAACAGGAGTTAATGCTCAAGAAGGACAAAAAGAACAGTTCTCATCAATTGAACAACTAAAAAAGCTTAATGGTAAGAATATTTACTTTATTAGTGCAACTGGAGATCCTAACTTAGGATGTCATTATGGTGAAAAGGGAGTTCTTACTCCATGTGCATATAAAGATTCATATACTTATACAGGTATTGAATGGCTTACAAAAGTATGTCCAGATGCTAAAATCTATGGAGTATATGGAGGAAAAAAAGCAAAACAAGGTATTAAAACGTTATATAGTAATTTAAGTAAAAAGGCTAATAATTTTACTTATTTAGAAAACGGATGGAGTAGTTTCAGTAAGAGAGAAGCTAATACCCATACAGATGGTGCTAAGATGATGTCTGATTTAATAGCAGCAGTACCTACTAATGTTAATGGTTATAGTTAAAATAAAAAAGTCACTTAATAGTGACTTTTTTATTTTTATAAAACTGTTGGAACTAAGAAGTAAATCATAAATAATATGAATATTACTAATGTAACAACTGTTATTTCTAATTTTGGTTTCTCTTTTAGAGAACCTTTTTTGTATCTTATCAAATCTATTAACCAGATAATGAAATCAATAATTGCAAATGTTACAATACCAGCACCAATACCATCAGTAATTGAGTAAGCAAGAACCATTACGATTATTGTTACAAATGCAGGTACTGCATATTTAATATTTTTGAAATCAATATCTTTAACATTAGCCATCATTAATACACCAACATAGATTAGTGCACTTGCTGCAGCAGCAGAAGGAATGAAGGCAAATAATGGTAATAAGAAGATTGCAAGTAAGAATAATATAGCAGTAGATAAAGCAGTTAAACCTGTTTTACCACCAGCAGCAACTCCAGTACCACTTTCTACGAATGTTGTAACAGTACTTGTACCAAGTAGTGATCCAGCAATAGTAGCAGTACTATCTGCATACATCATCTTACCATAGTTAATTGGTTTATCTTCAGCATCCATTAAATCAGCATTCTTACAACAACCAATAACTGTTCCCATAGTATCGAACATATCAATCATTGCAAATGAAACAGTTAACATAATAGCTGTCATTAATGAACCATCAGGGAATTTGAATCCACCTCTAAATAGTGATAAGAATACTGAGTTCTCTCCTGTACTAAAGAAATTTTTAATATTCTCCCAGAATTTCCAAGAAATACCTGCTTGATTACCAGCAATAATATCTAAGTTTGCAACTCCAAGTGGAATAGCAAGAAGTGTTGCAGCAACAATACCAATAATTACAGAACCTTTAACTTTATAATGAGAAAGAATAGTAATTACAAGTAATCCGAATAGAGCAACGACTGCCATACAAGCTTCTCCGCCTTTAGCCCATAATTCAGGATTATTGAAATCAATTAATTGTACTAAAGTAAATTGATTACCAACAATAATGTGAGCGTTTTGTAATCCGATAAAGGCAATAAATAAACCAATACCTACAGAGATACTTGTTCGAACAGCTTTTGGTACACCCTCAAAGATTTTTTCTCTCAGTGATATCTTAGTTCCATCTTTCTTTCTTCCACATGGAATAAAAGATAAAAGTAGGAAGATAATACCACTTATGAAGACAATGGCCATTGCATTTCCATAAGAGAAGGCAAATCCCATAGCTCCACCAACTACTGTACCAACAAGAGCATTTAATCCCATACCTGGTGCTTGAGCAAGAGGCATCTTAGCTAGTAATGCCATAAGAATAGTTCCTATGAATGCTCCTAAAGCAGTTGCAATGAATACTGTTGTCCAACGTGGATCAGCAGTACCACCCCATAAAATATTATTTGGATTAACAACTAAAATATAAGCCATAGCTAAGAAAGTTGTTATACCAGCAAATATTTCGGTTCTTTTAGTTGAATTTCTTTTTGTTATTTCAAAGAATTCATCTAACTTTCCCTTTTTCTTCTTTTCTTCGACTTTCGTCTTCGTGTTTTTACCTTTGTTGTTTTTCAAAAAATCACCTCCAAAATTCTTGGAAAATAAAAAAATCTCACACCAATCGTGTAAGACTATGAGATTGAAGACTATAATTGCGAAGATATAGGTCATAGTCCATTCATTTAGGGTGAATTGGTAGAAACGCCTAAACCATATTATTAGGTATATATGACTTTTTATACTTTCCAAGATAATTATGACATTTTTTAAGAAAAAAATCAATAAAATATGGCAATTTTATGATATTTATATCTTCAGTAATTTCATCAAAAAACAGGGTTAAAAAAATTTACAATTTACAAAAAAAGATATTTAAAAAAACTTGCCAAGGTGGTATAATATTCATATAGTGAGAGTTTATATGATAGGAAGATTTAAAAAAGTGTTGCTATTATTGATAATCCCATTATTTTTATTGTTAACGTCTTTTAATGTTAAAGCAGATGAAATAGAAATAAAGGACTTTAAAGTAGTAGACAAAACAGATACAACTTATATTGATACGTTATTATTCAAAGATGATGAAGTTAAGAATAATATAACTTTTAATAAGTTAGATGATTATATTAACTTTGAATTCAAATTAAATAATACAAGCAAAAATATATATACTATTGAAGAAATAAAAGATAATAACGATAACAAATTTTTAATTATTGATTATAGTTATGATAATAAAGAAATAACTAGTGGTAAATCTTCAATCATTAATATTAAAATATCATATAAAAATCTCTTAAAAAATGTTGAAGAAAAAAAGATTAATAACTTAGTAGTAACTATTTTGTTAACTAAGGAAAATGGTGAAGAGGAAGAAATAGTTGTTCCAATAACTGGAGATAAAATAAAATTATCAGCTGTTGCTTTATTAATTGCAGCTATAATCTTAATTATTATCTTAGCAAAGGCTAATATTGATAAGAGATTAAGATTCTTAATATTACTAGTATTACTAGCATCTCCACTCGTTATCTTTGCAGCTGAACAAGTAGAAGTAGATATTATATTTAATTCATTAACGGTTAAAGGTGAGTTTGATAAATTCAATGTAATAGTTGATAAAGATAATGGTGACGTAGAAGAAATTATTGAAAGACAATATGGTTCTACTGTTGGTGAAATTGCTGAACCATTAAAAAGAGGATATAAATTCATTAAATGGGTAGATGAAAACAATGAAGAAGTAGATAAAAATACTGTTGTTACAAGTGATATTAATATCAAAGCTATCTATGAAATGGTTGAATATAATATTACATACGTTCTAAATGATGGAATATTAACTATTGCAAATCCAGATAAATATAATGTTGAATCAAATATTACTTTGAATAATCCAACTAAAGAAGGATATACCTTTATTGGATGGACAAGAAATAGTGATGAAACTAAGGAAATGGAAGCTAAGATTGTTCCAGGAACAATAAATGATATAACATTCACTGCTCATTTTGAAGCTAATAATCAAGACTATGATGTAATTCATTATATTGAAACAATGGCTGATGGAATATATGTTGAAAAAGAAACAGAACACTTAGTAGCTAAAACAAATCAAACTGTTGAAGGTGGAGTTAAAACATATAGTGGATTTACTTATAATCCGTCACAAATATTAACGGTTAAGAGTGGTACTATTCCTGCAACTGGTAAATTAATATTAAGACTATATTATAGTCGTAATAGATATAATGTAAGTTATCGTTATACAAATAGTCCAGTTCCAACTGATGCTACAGTGTTACCTGCTACTCAAGAATACAAGTATGAACAAGAAGTAACAGTAGCACCTAAAGCAACAGCTACTGGATATACATTCGGTGAATGGAGTAGAACTGGTACATTTAATATGCCAGCAAGTGATGTAGAAATTACTGGTACATTCACAGCAAACAATTATCAAATTATCTTTGATAAGAATGATAACTTAGCAACAGGATCTATGCCTAATCAAGATATGACTTATGATGTTGAAAATACATTAGATAAGAATACATATGAAAAAGTAGGTTATCATTTTACTAAATGGACTACAAACGCTAATGGAACAGGTACTGAATATATTGATGAAACAAGTGTTAAGAATTTAGTAACTACAGGAACAATAACTTTATATGCAAATTATGAACCTAATACAGATACACCATATAAAGTAGAACATTACTTTGAAACATTAACTGATGATGAGTATGTAATTAATAATGAATTAACTGATAATTTAACAGGAACTACTGATACAACATCACCTGTTGCAACAAGTAAGACAGTAACTGGATTTACATATGATTCTAATAACAGTAATAATGTTAAATCAGGTAATATAAACAGTGATGAAAGTTTAGTATTAAAACTATATTATAAAAGAAATAAATATGCTGTAAGTTATCGTTATACTGATACAACTGTTCCTAATGGAGCAACGGAATTGCCTATTACTCAAAATTATAAATACGAACAAGTAGTAACTGTAGCTCCTAATGCTACTGCGCCAGGATATAATTTCAGTGGATGGAGTAGAACCGGTACATTTAATATGCCAGCAGAAGCTGTCGAAATAACAGGTCACTTTAATCTAGGTACATCTTCATATAAAATTGAACACTATGGAGAAGATTTAAATGGTAATTATGTGTTATTAACTACTGAAACAGAAATTAAAACAGGAACAACTAATTCACATGTAGTTGGCACTAATAAAGATATAGAGAATCATACTTATACTGAATTAAATCATGCTATTTACTCATATAATCCATTACATCCAGATCAAGTATCTGAAGGTACTATTAAACCAGATGGTTCATTAACATTAAAGTTCTATTATTATCGTAATAAATATGAATTACATATTATTAATGAAACTAATGTAAGTGGTGCAACAAGTGGTAGTTATTACTATGGAACACAATTAACATTAGTAGCTAATGAAAGAGATCAAGATGATGAAGCGTTTACTAAGTGGAGTGATGGAGTTACTAATACTTTGACAAGAACAATTGAATTAACTCAGGATACAACAATCGGTCCATATTATCATATTTATACTGTTACACTAGTAAGTAAAGATCCACGTACAACAGTAGCTACTACAACAGAAATAAGAAAAGTAGATCCAGGTCAAAGTGTTGTATTACCAGAATTATCAAAGGATGAATGTGTTTATCCAAAGGATGCAACACATCAAACACCACAAGAAAGAGAATGTACATTCCTTGCTGAATTCTTAGGATGGTATCTAGATGAACAATATACACAAAAAGTAGAGAGTCCATATACTCCATCAGATGATACGACTTTATATGCTAAGTGGAATGGCGTTTACTATCATTATAGAATTAGTGGTGTAAGAGAGTATTCTGGAACTACTGGTGATTATGATGACTCAGGTATTGTTCTTTATAATAAAGACAATATTGATCGAGATTTTGATATTACTTTTGATCTTGTAGAATATGGCAAGAGTTCATTTGAACAGCCAACAATAATGAATGGTAAATATGAAAAGAAATCATTAAATTATCCTGGCTTTGTAATAAGATTTAATCCTGGTAATTCTGCGGGATGGAATAAGATGCAAATTACAAGTAGATGGGGAAATAATTCAAAAGAAAAATATATTGATCATTCTGACTTGTGGCTTGAACCAGCAGAAGCTGATAAACCTATTCACGTTAAGATAACAAGACGTAATGGGGTTGTTAAGGCAACTTATTCAACAGAGTATGAAGGAACTTCGATACCAGCGGGTGGAGAAACAATAACGTTATTTGACCAAAATGCAAGTAATGGACCTGATTTACCTGATAATGTTCCAACAACAGTTACATTTGGAGCAACTGTTAATGAACAAGGTGTTCCAATGAGATTCTTTAAAGGAAAGTTGTCCAATATTGAAGTAATAATGACTTCAGATATGTACTAAAAAGGCAAGAAATAATCTTGTCTTTTTTTATGTAAACTGAATAATTAACATAATTAGATTTATTGATATACGCGTTTTACCATTATATAATTAAAGTAGGAGTATTGTATGAAAGATAAAATCTTAGTAACTATTAATGGTATTGAAACAGAATGTGATGTTTTATTTACTACTCATGATGAAGAAACAAAAAAAGATTATGTTGTTTATACCGATAACAAGGAAAATGAAAAAGGAGAAGGTAACTTATATTTAGGTAGATATGAAGATAACAGTATATTACCTATTACTAGTGAAGAAAAAGAAAAACTAGTGAAAATAGTTAGTGTAGTCCAAAAGGAGATTTGTGATGAG
>JAEEGK010005708.1_pt1 | contig 30077 bp, 26 predicted proteins | sample 8958771 | NCBI WGS metagenome assembly JAEEGK01 (sample SAMN16246547, study PRJNA631951) | gut metagenome | biome: gut microbiome; feature: rumen; material: SC-attached | host: Bos | place: Iran: Karaj | collected 2018-10 | reverse complement strand
CGCCATTGATAGTGTGCTTCAGAGCAGAAGCAGCCACAGCAAACTCAAGAGCCTCGCCCTGAGTCGGCTTGGTCAGCAGACCGTGAATCAGACCACCAGAGAACGAGTCACCACCACCTACGCGGTCAATGATAGGATTGATTTCGTAACGTTTTGACTGATAGAACTCCTTGCCATCGTAAATCAGAGCCTTCCAGCCGTTGAAAGTAGCGCTATAGCTCTCGCGCAGCGTAGAAACGACATACTTGAAGCCGAACTCCTTCATCATCTGCTTGAAGATGCCCTCGTAACCGGCAGCATCGGTCTGACCACCCTCAACGTCAGCATCGGGCTTGAAACCAAGGCACAGCTCAGCGTCTTCCTCGTTGCCAATACATACGTCAACATACTTCATCAGCGGGCGCATGATAGAGATAGCTTTCTCTGAAGTCCACAGCTTCTTACGGAAGTTCAGGTCAACAGATACCGTCACACCATGACGCTTAGCAGCCTCACAAGCCAGTTTGGTCAGCTCGGCAGCCTTATCAGAAATAGCTGGTGTGATACCACTCCAGTGGAACCAGGCAGCGCCTTCCATGATAGCGTCGAAGTCGAAATCCTGAGGATCGGCTTCAGCAATAGAGCTGTGGGCACGGTCGTAGATAACCTTTGAAGGACGCATACTTGCACCAGTCTCAGCATAGTACAAACCAACACGGTCGCCACCACGAGCAATAAACTGGGTGTTGACACCATAGCGGCGGAGTGCATTCACTGCAATCTGACCAATCTCGTGCTTGGGCAGCTTTGACACAAAGTAAGCCTCGTGACCATAGTTAGCCACACTGACAGCTACGTTAGCCTCACCACCACCGGGGATGATGCGGAATGACTCACTCTGAATAAAACGGTCGTTGCCCATGGGCGAAAGGCGGAGCATAATCTCACCTAAAGTTACAATCTTTGCCATTTGTTTTAGTATTAAATAAATGATTCTTTGTTTAACTTTTCTGCAAAGTTACGGCTTTTTTTGTAATTGACCAAGAAATTCGCCAAAAAAACTGCCAAAAACTTCCGTAAACGTTTTTTTTAAAAAAAAGAACAAAGTTTGGGGGCAGTCTCGTTTTTTTTATTTACCTTTGCACATAGTTATGGAAACAGGAAAGATTAGGATTAAGGATATCGCTGAGCGTGCCGGGGTTAGTGTCGGTACGGTGGATCGTGTCTTACACGATCGTCCCAACGTGTCTCCAAAGGCACTTGAGAAGGTAAAGAAGGCCTTGGACGAGATGGACTACAAGCCCAACATGTATGCCTCGGCTCTGGCTTATAACAAGACGTACAACTTCTACGTTGTACTTCCCAAACACGAACAGGAGGCGTATTGGGACGAGATAGAAGAAGGGGCACAGGCCTGTACGGATTTCCGGCGCGACTTTGGCATCACCCTCAAATTCGTCTATTACGAACGTTTCAATAATGCAGCATTCACACGCATGGTACGCGAATTCTTTACGGCCAAGATTGACGGCGTGGTTATCGTGCCGACAACCTTGGAACAGACTGCCCGCTTTACTGAGAAGCTGACGGAGCGTCAAATTCCATACGTGCTGCTGGACTCGTACATGCCTGACCTGAAGCCTCTTTCCTTCTTCGGACAAGACTCGTTTGCCAGTGGCTATTTTGCAGCCAAGATGCTGATGCTCATTGCTGGCAAGGAGAAAGAGATTGCCCTCATGAAACAGACTCGCGACGGCAAGGTGGCTTCCAAACAGCAGGCTAACCGTGAAACAGGTTTCCGTCACTATATGGTCGATCACTTCCCCGACGTTAAAATTACGGAAGTGGATCTGCCGTTGGACGAGGAGCACAAGGAATACGACTCGATTCTTGATAAATTCTTCAAGGATCATCCGAAGGTGCATCACTGTATCACGTTCAATTCGAAGGCTCACCTCGTTGGTCAGTTCCTTCAGAAGACCAACCGACGCAACGTTCAGATTATGGGTTACGACATGGTGCCCAAGAATGAAGAGTGCATCAGGCAGGGCAGCATCTCGTTCCTGATAGCCCAGCATGCTTATCAGCAAGGCTACTCCAGTGTCGATGCGCTGTTCAATGCTATCGTTATGAAGCGTGCCGTCAATCCTGTGAACTACATGCCTATAGAAATCCTGACCAGAGAAAATGTGAACTTCTACAGAAGGACAGCAATTTAAACAAACAATACATTATTTATTTTATGGAACAAGCTACATTTCTTAAAATTAATCCTGCTGACTCAGTGGTAGTGTGTCTGAGCGCTAAGAAACAAGGCGACATCATCGAGGTGGATGGTAAGCAAATCACAGTTAATCAGGACACGCCTGCCGGTCACAAAGTTCTGATTGTTGACGTTAAGCAAGGCGAAAACATCATCAAGTACGGTTATCCTATCGGTCATGCCCGCGAGGACTTGAAGGCTGGCGACTGGGTCAATGAGAATAACCTGAAGACTAATCTAAGCGGAACGCTCGAATACACATACCAACCTGTAAACGAGAAACTTAGTATTAAAGACGAAAAGCGAACCTTTAAGGGATATGTCCGTAAGAACGGCGATGTTGGTGTGCGCAACGAAATATGGATTGTGCCCACTGTGGGCTGTGTGAACGGTATTGCCGAGCGTCTGGCCGAACAACTTCGTAAAGAGACTAAAGAAGAAGGTATTGATGCCGTATGGACTTGGCACCACAACTATGGCTGCTCTCAGCTCTCTGAGGACCACGAGAACACCCGCAAGGTGTTGCGCGACATCTGTCTGCACCCCAATGCCGGTGGCGTACTGGTGCTGAGCTTGGGATGTGAGAACAACCAGCCTGAGGACTTCATGGCTATGTTGGGCGACTACGACAAGAGCCGTATCAAGCTGTTGGTTACCCAGCGTGTTGAGGGCGACGAGATGGAAGCTGGCATGCAGATTCTGCGCGAGCTTTACGCTCAGGCCAAGCAAGACAAGCGCCAGGATGTCAGCGTCGCAAAACTGCGCGTCGGTCTGAAGTGTGGCGGTTCCGACGGCTTCTCGGGCATTACCGCCAATCCGCTGGTTGGCGAATTCTCCGACTGGCTCGTGGCTCAGGGTGGTACCAGTGTACTGACTGAGGTACCAGAGATGTTTGGTGCCGAGACAATTCTGATGAACCGCTGCGAGAACAAGGAATTGTTCAATCAGACCGTTTCCATGATTAATAATTTCAAGAACTACTTCCTGTCGCATGGCGAGCCCGTGGGCGAGAATCCTTCACCAGGCAACAAGGCTGGTGGTATCTCGACCCTTGAGGACAAGGCTTTGGGCTGCACGCAGAAGTGTGGTAAGGCGCCTGTTAGTGGTGTTATGGAGTATGGAGACCGTCTGCAGAATAGTGGTCTGAACCTGCTTTCTGCTCCCGGCAACGACCTCGTAGCCTCTACTGCCCTCGCCTCTTGCGGTTGCCACATCGTGCTATTTACCACAGGCCGTGGCACACCTTTCGGTACTTTCGTTCCGACGATGAAGGTGGCAACGAATCCTGTTCTGGCCAAAAACAAGCCTCACTGGGTCGACTTCTCAGCTGGTCAGCTGGTAGAAGGACGTACCATGCAGGAAATTGTTCCTGAGTTCATTGACAAGGTACTGGCTGTTGCTTCTGGCGAGAAGGCTCGCAACGAGGAGAACGGCTATCGTGAAATATCAATCTTCAAGAACGGCGTAACGCTGTAATCAATTGATAATTGACAATTGATAATTAAGAGTTAAGAGTTAAGAGTTAAGAATTGAAAAAAGGACTCATCGCATTATCACCCCTCGTGGTGTTCATTATATTGTATTTAGTCACCAGCATCATCGCTGGTGACTTCTACAAAGTGCCCATCACAGTGGCTTTCATGACTGCTTCGGCGTATGCCGTCGTGGTTTGCGGTGGTCTGCCTTTGGGCAAACGCATCGACATTTTCAGTCGTGGTGCCGGAACGGGGCAGATGATGCTGATGATCTGGATTTTCATTCTGGCTGGTGCCTTTGCTCATTCCGCAAAGATCATGGGCGCCATCGATGCTACCGTCAACCTCTCGCTGACGCTCCTGCCTGGCAACATGCTGTTGGCGGGACTGTTCCTGGCTGCCTGCTTTATCTCGTTGTCGGTGGGCACCAGTGTGGGCACTATCGTTGCACTGACGCCTATTGCTGCAGGCATTGCTTCGCAGACTGGTTCGTCGATAGCCTTGTTGACGGCAGTCGTCGTGGGTGGCTCGTTCTTTGGCGACAACCTGTCGTTCATCTCCGACACGACCATTGCTGCCACTCAGACTCAAGGGTGCCGTCTCAGCGACAAGTTCCGCGTCAACTCCTTCATTGTAGTGCCTTCCGCCCTGGTGGTGTTTGTTATCTACCTCTTCATGGGTTCAGGCATTCATTCGCCCCAACACGTACCAGACGTGTCGTTCGTCAAGGTTATACCTTATTTAATAGTATTGCTGACAGCCATCTTCGGCATGAACGTCATGGCCGTGCTGGCTTTGGGCATTCTGTCGAGCGGACTCATCGGACTCCTGACTTCCAGCTTCGACTTCTACGGTTGGTTGGGCGCAATGGGCACAGGTATCGTAGGCATGGGCGAACTCATTATCATCACGATGATGGCTGGTGGACTGTTAGAAATCATCAAGTACAATGGCGGTATCGACTACCTCATCCGTCTGCTTACCAGTCATGTCAGCAACAAACGGGGTGCCGAATTGTCGATAGCTGCTTTGGTGTCGATGGTCAACCTCTGTACGGCGAACAATACCGTTGCCATTCTTACTGTGGGTGGTATTGCCAAGCAGATTGGCGACCGCTATGGCGTTGACAATCGCAAATGTGCCTCCATTCTCGACACGTTCTCGTGTACCATGCAGGGGCTTATTCCCTACGGTGCGCAAATGTTAATGGCAGCCGGACTGGCTCAGCTCAATCCCGTCAGCATCCTACCCTACCTCTATTATCCGGTAATAGTCGGCATTGTCGCTTTGCTGTCTATCTTGTTACGATACCCCAAACGTTACTCTTGAAACATTGTTATGGACATTATATTCAGAAATCTGCAACGACTGGTTTTCAGCGACGAGTTTTATGGTCAGGAAGCTATTGAACCCATGTCCGAATGGAAATGGAACAAACTCTACGAGTTTACCATTGCCTATGGCATAGGTCCTTGGGTGGCCGATGGTTTCCGCCGTTATAGTGATGATTTCTTCTTGCAGCCTTCCGATTCATTGCGCGAACAGTTCCTCGCGTTAAATGGCGAGCGTAATCAGGAGTTGCTGGGCAAGTTCAAACTGAACTTGATGCGTTCTCAACATGTTATGAATCGCTTTACACGAGAGTCGTTACAGGCTTATTTCAACGAATTCATGCACACTATTCGCAATATCGAGGAATAGCGATTAGCCGTTGGTATCAGTATTAGCTGTTAGCAATTGGCTATTGGCTAATGCTTGAAGCGTATTTCCCTTAAATGATGATTACCCATGAAACGGCTCTTATCCACATAGCCGTTGACACCTTGAATACGTCCTTTACCGGTATATTGCCACATGGTAATATCGCGATCATCAGCAACCACGGGTTCTTGGTCGGTATACATGGCAATCATGATTTTATAGTCGTCCACCTTGCCCAGCAGGTGCTTGTTGTAGAAGTTGCGCCCCGTATATAGCAACGGCTTCTGCCGGTAGGCTTCTTCCACCAAGTCCAAGAAGTAGAACAGCGAGTCGCAGAACACGTCGGTGTCCAGACCGCCTGTTGACTCGATGTCAATCATCGGAATCAGGTCCTGTTCATCGGGCAGACACTGCGACATGAAGTTCTTCAACTGGCGCTGCTGGTCGGTCAGCGGACGATAGAAATGGTACGACCCTACCTTCAATCCGTGTCTGTGAGCCATTTGGATGTTACGCTCGAATGTGGCATCAATGCGGTCACCTCCCTCAGTAGCCTTCAGATAGACGTATGCCATGTTGGTGTTATCGCCGATGGTCTGCCAGAACACGTTGCCCTGATAGTGACTCAGGTCGATACCGTGAATGTGTGAGCACGTGTCTTCGCACATGATATTAGGATTGACGGCAGGTGCCAACTGCTCTTCAGGAGCTCCGCCTATGCTGTCGCTGACTTCTTCCTGCGCCCACGCGTATATATTAAATAGGAGTGCTATCGCTGTTAAAACAATCTGTTTCTTCATTTTTCTGTTAAATTTAGGTGCAAAGATACTAAAAATTGCAGAAAAAGCCGTAACTTTGCGCCAAAATATCACAAGAATGAAGCATTTTTTGATTTCTATAACAATGCTGCTACTCCTGACGGCATGCAGCAAGGACAGCAACAATAACTCGGAACCCACCACGGCTCGCCGGACGGTGATTGTATTTATTTCTGGCGACAACACGCTTTCGTCGTTTACCAATGGCGATATCCAAGAGTTGGTCAACGGTTCGTATAACACGCTCTCAGGTGACGACCGTCTCGTGATGTATGTTGACCGCATTAGCAATAATGAAAAACCGTTCATTGCCCGCATCACTGGCAATTCAAGCCATCCTGTCGATACGCTGTTTAAGTATAGCGAAGACTTCTATACATCTGAGCCTAAAGTATTTACCGAAATACTTAGCCGTATTATGAAGCTATGTCCTGCCAAAGAGTACGGTCTCGTCTTATGGGGTCATGCCAGCGGGTGGTGCTTCGAAAAGGATAAGCGTCGTGCCTTTGGCATTGATAATGGTAACAATTCGCAGAATGCCAACAATGGACTTTGGCTCAGCATCCCCGATATGCGTGCCTGTTTCGAGCAGTTAGGCATCAAATGGAAATACATTTTTGCTGACTGCTGTAACATGATGGGGGTTGAGGTGGCATACGAACTGCGTCATTGTGTCGACTACCTCATAGGCTCGCCTGCCGAGATTCCTGGATTTGGTGCGCCCTACAACAAAATGGTAAAGCATTTCTTCGGCCAGTCCGAAACCTTCTACAACGACATTGCCGACACTTATGCTGCGGACTATCCTAACTACCTGCCCATCTCGGTCATCCGTCTCAGCCAGATGGACTCGTTAGCCGCTGCCACAAAAAAAGTCATGCCTGCCATTGCTGCGCACCTGAAGCAGGGTGATGCTACTGCCACTAAAGGCATCATCTATTATTATGCACCAAATGGACGCTCCGATAACTCCAACAAGTCGATGTACGACATAAACGACATGATACGTACTGCCCTCGTCGAGCAGCCCCAAGCCTACGACGCCTGGTTTGAAGTCTTCAAGAAAGCTGTTCCCAAGCGTGTCACTTCCGAAATGTGGCAAACCAACTATAATAGCGGACTAGGTACCGTCAATTTCAATGACTTTAAAGTTACCGATGCCAAGATGGGCTGCGTCAGCATGTTCTTCCCCCTCGACCTATATTATGCCAAAACATGCCTCTATACTTACAATACCGACATCAAGAACATGCAGTGGTATCAGGCAGTAGGCTGGTCGTCCGTCGGCTATTGACAGCTTATTTCTAATCGCTCCATATCGGCTGCTCGATGGTAATCCCATGTGAGCATACTGACGATTTGAAAGGATAAAGACAGGAAAAACATAGAAAAACGTTACATTTTGATTATATTTTACCAAATATAGCGACAAAATGTAAGTTGTACAACGATTTTAATTTCAAAGCGACAATACATTCAGCAGTATGTCGCTTTTTTGTATTACTTTTGCACCTGAAAATTTTTCAGATAATAAAAAAGTAGTTATGAAAGTAAAGAAACGTTGGGTAATCCTGATGACGGCAATGACAATTATTGCCCTCGCAGGAGTCTTTGTAGGTGAGCCTACTTTCGAGTGTGACTGGTCGGTAATTTCCGCTGCCGATGTGGCATGGCTGATTACGGCCACTATTTTCGTGTTGATGATGACGCCTGGACTGTCGTTCTTCTATGGCGGTATGGTGGGGGCAAAGAATGTCATTTCCACCATGCTACAGTCGTTTATCGCCATGGGATTGATATCGGTTCTTTGGGTGGTCATCGGTTTCTCGCTGTGCTTTGGCGACGACATCGGTGGCATCATTGGCAATCCCCTAACGTTCCTCATGTTCCAGCATGTGGGTGCCGAGGTCTATACCACGCCTGCAGGCAACGTACTGGGCGGTGCCACTATTCCGTTGGCCCTGTTCGCTCTGTTCCAGATGAAGTTTGCCATCATCACGCCGTCGCTTATCACGGGCTCGTTTGCTGAGCGTGTGCGCTTCTCGGCCTACATGTTTTTCATGATGTTTTTCTTTTTCCTCATCTACTGTCCACTGGCTCACATGACGTGGCATCCCGAGGGACTGTTTATGCGATGGGGGGTCATCGACTTCGCCGGTGGTATCGTGGTTCACGCCTCCAGTGGTGTGGCTGCCCTTGCCGGTGCCATCTACTTGGGACGTCGCAAAGCGGAGACCCGTAAGAGCGAACCTGCCAACATCCCCTTTGTACTTCTGGGAGCCGCTATGCTGTGGCTCGGTTGGTTTGGTTTCAATGCGGGTTCTTCGCTTCATGCCGACGGACAGGCCATCAAGGCATTCCTGAACACGAATACCGCTTCGGCTACGGCCATGATGACCTGGATATTCTTCGACTGTCTGCGTGGTCGTAAACCCTCAGCCATGGGTGCCGCCGTAGGTTGTGTGGTCGGCTTGGTGGCCATCACGCCTTCTGCCGGTTACGTTACCGTTGGTCAGAGCATCTTCATTGCCTTTGCCATTACCATTATCTGTAACGTTGCCGTCTATTGGCGTTCACACTCCCGCATAGACGATGCCCTCGACGTGTTCCCGACGCACGGTACTGGTGGTATCTTCGGTACCGTCCTGACGGGTATCTTCATCCAGGAGGGACTCATCGCCGGCACATGGGATGGCTTTGTCATCTTCCTCTACCACCTGCTGGCCATCGTCATCGTCTTCGTCTACACCTTCGCCATGAGCTGGGCAGGCTATAAACTCATCGACTGTCTCATCCCCATGCGTGTTTCAGCCTACAGCGAGAAAGTCGGCCTCGACTTCTCACAACATGACGAGCACTACGGACTGGCGCATATCGGCGAACGTGAATTGGCGGAATACGAGGAGCATATACGCGAAAAGAACAAATAATAAAGAACTAATAATAAAGAACAAATAGAAAAAGAATCGCCCTTCACTGTGTGTGTGAGGGGCGACTCTTATTAATTATAGGGGGATTGAAATCAGATGGGGAGTTCAAGCACGAAGCGACAACCGGGGCCTGCATACTCGCCGTCAAGCGTGAGTTCGCCACCTAAGCGGCGGGCTATGTTACGGGCTACGGTGAGTCCGACGCCCTGACCATCGAAGTACTGGTTGAGCTTGAGGTAGGGTTCGAAGACGCGTTCTGCATCGGCGGCCTCAATGCCTGAGCCTGTATCCTCAACGGTATAGATGGCCTGCATCTTCTCCATATCGACATTGACCATGAGTTTGACGCTGCCTTCGGAGGTGAACTTCAGGGCATTTTCCAGCAGATGGGTCAGGGCACGAACGGCCTTGCTGAGGTTGGTAGAGAGCATGGTAACAGCAGCGTCGGGAGCCACAATACTCTCGAACTTGATGTACTGGGCCTTGTCGATGCCCGAGAGACGAATGGCCTCATCGGAGACTTGGGTCACCATGACATTGTCGGTGCGGCTGATAGGCGGCAGGTCAGCAGGGATGTCGTCAAGGTCAACAATCTTTGCCAGCATGCCTTGCAGTTTGATGTCGCCAGTGGCGCGAAGGGCTGACTGCAGGTGCTGCATAAGAGGATTCATGACCTCGGCCTTCTTCTGCGTCGTCTCCTTCAACTGGTTCAGCTCGACGTAGAGGGCGTTGCAGCGCTTTTCGAGAGCCTCGTTGGCCTGGCGCGACTTTTCCTTCTCTTCTTCCATCTTGTCGAAGGCCAGCAGTGCCTGCTCGTAGCCCTCGCCAACGTTATCGAAGTTCTTTTCGAGTGCACGATAGTCTTCGAGCAGCTTCTGCTGTTCGTCCACACGTCGCTGATAGTCGGCCAGCAGCTGTTTCTGCTCGTCAGCCTGCTTGCGACTGGACTTCAGCTCGAAATAATATGCTATGCCAAGCACGACGGCAATGGCAAGTGCAATCAGGAAAGCATATAACATATAATTAGGAATTACAAATTACGAATTATGTTGTTATTCGGCTTTCTTTTCAACCTTCATAAACTTGGTGAAGCCGGTCATGGCCAGCACCTTGTAGATTTCAGCGTTTACGTTGGTCATCTTGAACTGGCCGCGCTGCTGCATCACGGTACGCATGGTCTTCTGAATGATACGCAGACCGCTCGATGCCATGTAGTTCAGGTCTGTGCAGTCCATCTCCAAATCCACACCGCCATCAGCCAATGCGGGCTGAATCTCCTTTTCAAACTCTGGGGCGTTCATAGTGTCAATACGCTGTCCGGTCTTAATGATGGTCTTACCATTCTCTTTGATAATCTGTGTCATAATGCTTAATATTTTAAATTGTTGTTATTATTATTTGATTTCTTTTGTCATTGTCAGCAGGTTCTTGCCCTCCAGACGTTGATAGGACACCTCGTTCATGATGTTCTTAACGATATAGATGCCCATACCGCCAATGTCGCGCTCCATAGGGTTGATGTCGGGGTTGGCGTCTTCCTTGGCAGTAGGGTCGAACTCCTTGCCACGGTCAGTGAGCACAAAGGTAAGCTCCTTGCCGTGGCTTTCGGCCACGAGCTCGATCTCGGCAGTCTTACCTTCGGGATACGCATAGAAGATGACGTTAGACACCATCTCCTCAAGCACCAGATTCAGATTCATCTGGAGCTCCATGTCTAATCCCAGTTCCGAAGCAATCTCCTCCAGGAACTGGTTGACGCGTTCAAGCTCGCCAATCTGGTTCTTAATCGTTATTTCCTTTCTCATAAGCTTTCGTTTTATTGGTTATCTTGATTACTGATTACTTTGACACATAGCATGGTCAGGTCGTCGTTAGGCTCTGCACCGTCACGATGCTTCTCGACCTCGGCACGCAACATCTCGATGGTCTGCTGCGAAGTTTCGAAGGGCACATGGGCCAGTATGTCCAGCAGGCGTTCGTCAGTGAACTGTTCCTGCTGACGGTTCTCGGCCTCGTTGAGTCCGTCGGTATAGACGAACAGCGGACGGTCCGTGATGTTCTCTATCTCTTCGCCCTCGAACTCGAAGCCAGGCCAGAGTCCGATGGGGCAGTTGGGAATCATTTCAATAAAATCGGCACTACCCTCACCTATCAGCACGGGCGGATTGTGGCCGGCATTGCAGAAGTCGAGGTGACCGGTTTTCAGGTCGATGAGTCCCAGGAACATGGTGACAAACATCGACGTCTCGTTATCCTCGCCCGACAAGGCATCGTTGATGCGCGTGGCTATCTCGGCAGGCTTCATGCCCTGAGCAGCCAACGTGCGGAACAAGCGCGTGGCCTGTGCCATGAACAGAGAGGCTGGCACACCTTTACCCGACACGTCGCCCAAGGCAAAATAGAGTTTGTCGGCCTCGTCTTCGGGTTTGTCGGCAGGCATCAGCAGGTAACCGTAAAGGTCGCCACCAACCTCCTTGGCAGGCGTCATAGACGCATAGAGGTCGAGGTCGGGACGCTCTGGGAAACGGCTGGGCACCATACCCATCTGGATGTTTCGAGCAATACGCAAGTCGCTCTCGATACGCTCCTTGGCCGTTGTGGTCTCTTCCAATTGGTCGTAAGCCGTCAACAGTTCTTCGTGGGTAGCCTGCAGCTGGTCGTGAGCCTTCTTCAGGCGACGTGCAGCAATGACGCGGAAAGTAATGAAGATGACCATTGCCAACAGGATAATGCCAATGATATAGAGCGTATTACGGAACTGTGTGCGCTCATGTTCCATTTTCAGCTCGTCGACGTGGAACATGGTGTTCAACTCGTTCAGCTGGTTCTTGGTATTAGCACCGCTGATAGAGTCCTTCAGGCGACACATCTCCTGATACAGCTTCGACGATTCCTCGTAGCGGTGCAGACGCATCAGTATCTCGCCGCGCTGCTTAGCAACGGACATGAACACGCCCTTGTCCTCGTTGGGTGGCACCAGGTTCAGGCGTCGCGTATTCAATTCGAGCGCTTCGGCCAGGCGGCCTTGTTTCAGTCGCAGCTGGGCCATGGTCACTAACCATTGCAACGTCTCGTAGCTGTTGTCGGAACCTCGTGTCTCTTCGGCACGCGTAGTGCATTCCTCGGCATCGTCCAGACGGTCCTGACCTATGGCAGCCTGTGCGCAGGCTATGTGGTAGTAGAACCACAGAATGTTCTGATAATCCTTATTGAGCTGGGGATAGGACTTCAGGAAGTCCTGAATGAACTTCTGCCACTCGACGGTCAGTTTCTGCAAGTCATTGTACTTTCCCTGCTCGTTGAACACGTCGCCCAGATACGAGAATACCTCAGGGGTATAGACGGGAGGCGGATTCTGCTGACGCAGCAGTTGGATGCTTTTCTGGAAAGCAGCGGCACTCTCGTCCAAATGGTTCATGTTCAGATAAACACTACCCATCGTGTAGTAGGCAATACCCTGACCATACTCGTTCTTACGCTCCATCGCGTCGTTGAACATCTGCTGCACTTCGCGAAGGGCCATATTCTTATTAAAACTGTAATAGATCAGGGTATTGATATAGCACGTCCACACATCATAGTAGGCATTCCACTGACTGATGTGCTTCAGTTCCTTCATATCCTCCTCGAAGTGGGCGGTAATGGAGTCGGCCATCTTCAGGTTGTAGAATGTACTCATACGTCCTGAAAGCAGTTCACCCAACTTCTTGTCGTCGTCGTTCTGGCGTGCTTTGGCAATCTCCGTCTCGTACTGACGCCATACCTGCTCATATTTACTATTAGCCCAAAGCGGCATCAGGATGCCACTCAGGAATATTAGTAAGGCTGTCAGTATCGGTCGTCGCATAGCTTTAAGCGTTTTCAAGAGATTGCTATATCTTCAGTTCTTTCAGAATCTCGCTCATGCGCTGCACATTCTTGACGCGCATAGGCACCAAGGGCAGACGCAGCACGTTCTCGATGTAACCCATCTCGCTGAGCATGGCCTTGACGCCAGCCGGATTACCATCGACGAAGAGCAGCGAGAAGAGGTCGATGAAGCGATGATGAATCTTACGGGCAGCATCGTACTCGCCACGCATCTGCAGACGAATCATCTTCGAGAACTCCTTGGGCAGGGCGTTGCCTATAACGCTGATGACACCCACAGCACCACAGCTGACCATCGGGAATGTCAGACCGTCGTCACCACTGATGACATCGAAGCTGTTCGGCTTGTTCTTGATAATCTCGTCAACCTGTTCCAGATTGCCGGAAGCCTCCTTGATAGCCACGATATTCTCGCAGTCGTGGGCCAGACGGACGGTAGTAGCAGCCTGCAGATTGACACCTGTACGACCAGGCACGTTATAGAGGACAACAGGCAACTTGGTAGCTGCAGCAATAGCCTTGAAGTGCTGGTAAAGACCTTCCTGCGAAGGCTTGTTATAATATGGGCACACGCTGAGGATGCCGTCGATGCCACGGAAGTCGCCCGTCTGCAACTCGTTGATGACGGCTGCGGTATTATTACCGCCACAACCCATCAGGATGGGAACGCGTCCGCCAACGAGGTCGACAATCAGGTTCTTGATTTTCTGTTTTTCGTCTTGTGTCAGAGTTGGAGTCTCGCCAGTTGTTGCGAGAATGCAAAAGAAGTCGGCTCCATTATCCAGCTGATACTGAACAAGACGGATAAGCGATTTGTAATCGACAGAACCGTCTTCCAGAAAAGGAGTTATCAGTGCGATACCGAGCCCTTTAAAGATATTATGCACCATAAAAAATAAGAATTCTTTCTAAATTGCTTGCAAAATTACTAAATAAAATTGGAAAATAACAGCATTTTGCAAAAAAAAATGCCCAAACGTGAACATTTGGGCAAATTTATACATATTTTATTATTCTTACAGTTTCCTAAGCACTACTGCTGAGCGTGCAGGAATATAGAGTTTCAACCACTCTTTATGGTCCTGAACGTACAGCGGGTCGTAGTTGGTAAGGTGGGTTATGCTGTCGTCAGCAAAGCCGTTACCGCCAAACTCCTTGGCATCGGTGTTGAGCACCACCTCATAAGAACCCGTTGGCACGAGGAACCCGTAGTCGGTATAAGAGCGCGTCGGCGAGAAGTTGAACACGAATACGAGGTCGCCGCGCATGTAGCACAGCACCTGGTCGCCATCGTCGTGCCAGATTTCCGTAACGGGTGTAGCCTGGAAATTCTTCTGACTCTTGATGACTTCAAGCATCTTCCGATCAAAATCGCCTAACCAGTGGTAGCACAGGTCTTTATTATCAACGAGGTTCCACTGGCGACGGGCATATTTATACGACCAGCCGTTACCTTCGCGCGGGAAGTCAATCCACTCGGGATGACCGAACTCGTTACCCATGAAGTTCAGGTAGCCGCCATTGATGGCACCAGCCGTTACCAGTCGTATCATCTTATGCAGGGCGATACCGCGCTGGGCCAGGTCGTTGACGTCCTTCTTGGCAAAGTGCCAGTACATGTCGGCGTCAATCAGTCGGAAGATGATGGTCTTGTCGCCCACCAATGCCTGGTCGTGGCTCTCGCAATACGAGATGGTCTTCTCGTCAGGACGGCGGTTCTTAACCTCCCAGAAGATAGAGCAGACGTTGATATCCTCGTCGCGCACCTCCTTGATGGTCTTAATCCAGTAGTCGGGAATGTTCATGGCCATACGGTAGTCGAAACCGTAGCCGCCATCCTCGAACTTGGCAGCCAGTCCGGGCATACCAGACACCTCTTCGGCAATGGTGATAGCGTTCTTGTTGACCTCGTGAATCAGACAGTTGGCCAGCGTCAGATAGCAGATGGCATTGTCGTCCTCGTGGCCGTTGAAGTAGTCGCCATAGCCTCCGAAGGCCTCGCCCAAGCCGTGCGAATAATACAGCATCGAGGTCACACCGTCGAAGCGGAAACCGTCGAAATGGAACTCCTCGAGCCAGTATTTACAGTTAGAGAGCAGGAAGTGCAGCACGTCGTCCTTTCCATAGTCGAAGCACAGGCTGTCCCATGCCGGATGCTCGTGGCGGTCGCCGGGATAGAAGAACTGATTCGGGTCGCCAGCCAGATTGCCCAAGCCTTCCACCTCGTTCTTCACAGCGTGCGAGTGCACGATATCCATGATGACCGCAATGCCCATCTTGTGTGCCGTGTCTATCATCTCCTTCAAATCCTCGGGAGTACCGAAACGGCTGGAGGGAGCAAAGAACGACGATACATGGTAGCCGAAGGAGCCATAGTAAGGATGCTCCTGGATGGCCATGACCTGAATGGCGTTGTAACCGTCCTTCTTGACACGCGGCAACACGTTCTCAGTGAATTCCTTGTAGGTACCGACCTTCTCGGCATCCTGACCCATACCCACGTGGCACTCGTAGATGAGCAGCGGCGACTTGTTGGGCTTGAAGGTCTTTTTCTTCCACACGTAGGGCTTCTCAGGATTCCATACCTGTGCAGAGAATATCTTTGTCTGGTCGTCCTGAACCACACGACGGCACCAGGCAGGAATACGCTCGCCTTCTCCCCCATTCCACTTCACTTTCATCTTGTAAAGCTGGCCGTGCTTCAAAGCCTTCTCTGAGAGTTTCAGCTCCCAATTATCGGTACCGGCAATGCGCTTGCAGCGGTACTTCTCGTCCTCCTGCCAATTGTTGAAGTCGCCAATCAGATAGATGTCGGTGGCATTGGGTGCCCACTCGCGGAACACCCAGCCCTTAGCCAGCTTGTGAAGTCCGAAATACAGATGACCAGAGGCAAACTGTGACAGCGTCTGCTTGCCGTTCTTGGTCAGCTGACCAATCTTCCACAAGGCGTGGTCGTGACGTCCACGAATAGCCTGCTCGAAGGGTTCCAGCCAGGAGTCATCACGCACCAGTCCGATATGTTGTGGCTCCTGAACCTTCTTCACCGCTTTCTTGGCAGTGGTTTTCTTTTCTGCGGCGGCCTTTTTGACAGGAGCCTTCTTCGCTGTCGTTGTTGTTTTCTTTGTTGTTGCCATAGTAATTTATGATTTACAAATTTACCATTTACCGAATTTCATAGCTTAGGCCTTAACCTTGAAGATGGCCTTTTTGATTTCAGGTACACCGGCAATACAGGGGGCATGACCATCCTGCGGGAAGAAGATGGCCATCATGCCGGGCTGACAGGTCAGATAGCTGTCGGCAGCCAGGTCGGGAATCTTCGTAATATCCTTCTCCTCGTTGTATTCAGCCTCAGGCAACAGGTCGCGCTGGGTGTAGCCAAAGGTCTCAGCATCAGAGAGAGGTATCTGAATATCAATCATCTTGTTATGGGTCTCGATGACAGCAGCTTCGGGCGTACGTCCCTTAGCCATCTGGATATTCACAAAGAGGTCCTTACCCTCTATCTCATACTTGCCAGGCTCCAGAGCGTTCAGGTCGTGCTGTTGGATAAACTCAACCACCTTGGGGAACAAGGGGTTCACCTGCGCATAATTCTTCAGATTCTCAATTTTGTCAATAATCATAGTACTTTAATTTAATATATTATTTAACACTTAATTCTTAACTCTTAACTTTTAACTCTTAACTCCTAACTCCCTCAGTCCAGCTGGCGTTTGCCACGAATGTAGCTGCCTTGGGCAATGATATTGCCATTGCGGTCTTTCTCGACGAAACGGCCATCACGACGGTCGTCCACATAGCTGCCCTCGAAGCGCTTGCCTTCCTTGTCTTCCTCGATGGCAGGCCCATGACGCTTGCCCTGCTTGAAGTGTCCCTTGAATTTCGTACCGTCAGCAAAGCGTGCTATACCCTCGCCATGTATCTGACCGTTCTGGAACTGCCCATCGAAGACGTCGCCATTTTTCATTGTCAGCTTACCGCGTCCGTTAGGCTTGTCTTGCTTCCATTCGCCCTGGTACTGATTGCCATTCTTCCAGACAAGCATACCCTGGCCCTGCTTGGCACCATTACGGAACTGTCCTGTATATTTATCGCCATTGGCGTAACGGAACACGCCCTGACCAGTACGCTCGCCATTGGCATAGTCGCCCTCGTAGGTGTCGCCGTTCTGGAACTTATAAATGCCTTTGCCATGCTGGACATCGTTTGCCCACTGACCAATATAGACGTCGCCAGACGCATAGTTGTAAGTACCCTTGCCAGAACGCTTGTTGTCCTTCCACTGACCGGTATAGTTCGAACCGTCGCCCCAGTCGAACTCACCCTTGCCGTTCTTCATGTCGTTAGCCCATTCGCCTTCGTACCAGGCACCTTCCTTATGCGTATAGCGACCATGTCCGTGACGCTTGTTCTGATGCCAGTTGCCGTCATACTTGTCGCCGTTATAATAATACATGGTACCATGACCTTCCTGGTCGTCACGATACCATAGACCTACATAGCGATTGTTGTTCTGAAAATAATAGGTACCCTTGCCGTGCTGATGATCCTGAAGCCATTCGCCTTCGTATTTCTCGCCGTCAAGGAAAGTATAGACACCGTAGCCCTGACGTTTGCCTTTGACGTATTCACCTTCGAAGACATCGCCGTCCTTCCATACCGTACGACCTTTTCCGTGGGGCTTGCCCGACTGCATCTCACCCTTGTATTCACCTCCGTCCTTCATCTTGTAGGTACCCAGCGTAATTTTCTGAGCCTGAAGGGAAATGGCACTCGTTGCCAACAAGGTTATTAATATATATCGTATATTCATGAATATCTGTTCGTTTTGTTTAACATGACAAAGGTAGAAAAAAAAAAGAGATTTTTCACTTTTCGCTTTCCACTTTTCACTTTATTTTGTACCTTTGCAGAAAATTTAAGAAAAAAAAACGACGATGAAATTCATTGCAATCATTCCCGCCCGCTATGCCTCCACACGATTTCCAGGCAAGCCACTGGCACTGTTAGGTGGGCAGCCCGTCATCCAGCGTGTCTATCAACAAGCACTCTCGGTACTTCCTGAGGCTTACGTGGCCACCGACGACGAACGCATCTTCCAATGTGTAGAACAGTTTGGCGGACGCGCCATCATGACGCGTGCCGACCACAAGAGCGGTACCGACCGTATTCAGGAGGCCGTCGAGCATATTGGAACAGATGCCGACGTCATCATCAACATCCAGGGTGACGAGCCGTTTGTGCAGGCCTCTCAGCTTCAGACGCTGATGCAGCTGTTCGACGACCCCACCACCCAGATCGGTACCTTGGGCAAGCCCTTCGAGTCAATGGAGGCCGTCCAGAATCCCAACTCGCCCAAGATTGTCTGCGACCTTCGCGGTTTCGCACTGTATTTCAGCCGTTCCGTCATCCCATACGTCCGTGGCAAAGAGAAAACGGAGTGGCTGGCGCATTATCCCTACCTGAAGCATCTTGGTCTTTACGCCTATCGCCGCGAAGTACTGCGTGAGGTCACACAACTGCCCCAGTCGCCCCTCGAGAAAGCCGAGAGCCTTGAACAGCTCCGCTGGCTCGAAAACGGCTACCGCATCCGCGTCGGACTGACCGATGTCGAGACCGTCGGCATCGACACCCCCGAGGATTTAGAGCGGGCTGAGGCCTTCCTCGCGGCAATGCAATAATTCCGTTCTCTTAACTATCATACCTGCCAAACTATCATTGACCACCATTTCCCTTGGCAGCGTAATCACCTTCAGGCGTTCATACCAGACGCGCGACGAGCCTGCAACGTGCTTCTGCGTATGTCCGCTGATGATGTAGTAGCTGGCAGCATACTCGTCCATCATGTCCAGAAACACCTTCTTGATGCGCGAACACTTCTCGTTGATGGCATTGTCCAGCGGATTCACCAAGTGTTCCACACCCTCCATGATTTTCTCCTTGTCCATCAGCTTCGCTGTGGCCATGTAGTATCGTGTCAGCTCCTCGCGATACTCCCCTAACCTCTTGAACTCAATACCCTCCGGATGCGCCAGAAACAGCAGGTACACCGCCTTGTGCACAGGCTGCAGCTCCACCTCCTTATGCTCGTAGTCCAGCAGCACGAACCGATAGTCCCTCGTAATCAGCAGCCTGCTCAGTTTGGCCCTTGCCGCCTCGATGCGCAGCTCTTCCAGCAACGGCGCACCAATAGCCTTCAGCAGCAAGTCCTTACGACCTGCCATCTGCAGCTGTCCGGCCAGTTGCCTCACCTGCTCAGCTATCTCCTCTGGTGTATGATGCGTCACCTCCGTCATTCCGTCACGTCCTTCATCAGACTATTCAACCATCCCTTCCATTTCTCGACTATGGTCTGCTGCTTAGGCTCTTCCTTAGGCTCTTCCTTAGGTTCTGGCTCAGGCTCTGTGACAGTAGGCTGTTCCACCACCACAGGCTCTGGGGCAGCCGGTTCAGGTTCCTGCGCCTGTTCCACCTTGAAGTCCAGTTCCTGTTCCTTGCCAATCATCTTACCCATGGTCTCAACCCTTGCAGGCTTATACAACTGCGGTATCAAGTCCTCATAGTAGTCGTCCTCGTTACGATGAATATCCTGATGCTGTTCGCTACGCAGTTCGTTCTCCAGCCCCGTAGCCAGTATCGTCACCTTGGCATCCTCACCCAGCGTGTCATCCGTTGCCGTACCCCAAATCACATCGATGTTAGGATCCAACTGGTCAAAGAAATCATCTATCTCCTGCAGTTCCCGCACAAAGATGGGGTGCGTATCGCTCGAATAGATGTTAAACAAAATCCGCTTGGCCTTTCCAATATCGTTACCATACAACAGTGGAGAGTCCAACGCATCCAGTATGGCCCGCTCTACACGATGCTCACCGCTGGCCCGTCCCATGGCCATGATGGCCCCACCACCATTCTTCATCGTTGTCTCCACATCACGGAAGTCACTCTTGATACCCCCGTCGCTGGGCATTGTTATCAGTTCCGATATACCCTTCACCGCATCCATCAGAATGTTGTCTGCCCTTTGGAATGCCTCCTTCACCGACAGCTCCGAGTCAGCATACACGTCACACAACCGTTCGTTGTTCACTATCAGTAGTGCATCAACGTTCTTCCGCAGTTCGTCCACACCCTTCAGCGCCTTAATTATCTTGCGTTTCTTCTCGAAGTAGAATGGTATCGTCACCACACCTACCGTCAGCATCCCCATCTTTTTCGCCACGCTGGCCACTACGGGCGCAGCACCAGTACCAGTACCGCCACCCATGCCAGCAGTCACGAACACCATCTTCGTGCCATCGCTCAGCAGTGTCTCTATGTCTGCAATATTCGCCTCCGCCTCCTTCTTGCCCAGTTCCGGATTAGCCCCAGCACCCAAGCCAGACTGTCCCAACATAATCTTCACTGGTACTGGCGAACGCGACAGCGACTGACTGTCCGTATTACATACCGCATACGTCACGCCCTGAATTTGGTCGTTATACATGTTGCGCACGGCATTACACCCGCCACCGCCAACGCCAATCACCTTGATGATGCCCTGCATCTTATCCTCTACCGGACCAAAGTCTAAAATAGTATCTTCACCCATTTTCTCGTCTTTTCAATTACGATTGCAAAGTTACACAATTTCCACAAAAACACCAAATATTCACAAGCCTTGCGAAACATTTTGGGGCTGGTACCATGAGACAGGTACCAGCCCCTGCTGTCTACGAATAGCCCCATCGGCTACGACCAATGATTTGAATCGATAATAATTCACTATTTACCTTTCAAACCTTTGACAATTACAATATTTTTCCGTACCTTTGCACCCATGAAACAGCAAATTAACATTCTTCGTTCAGCCATCATCGCTGGCATTTGTATCTCTATCGGCTGTGTTGTCAACCTGCGCGTTGGCGGTGTTGCCGGTGCAGTATTATTCGCTTTCGGTCTTCTGGCCGTCGTCCATTACAAACTTAAGCTCTATACCGGAACCGCTGGCTTCATACGTGCCAAAGGCGACTGGTCCATGCTTGGCAACGTGCTTCTTGGCAACATTATAGGCTGCGCATTTACCGCCCTTGCCTGTAGCTATGCCCAGCCAGACATTCTGCCTCCCGACCTTGCCATCGTACAGTCGCGATTGGCAAAAGGTCCTTTGGCATGTTTCCTCCTCGCCATTGGTTGTGGCTTTATTATGACCACTGCCGTCCAGTTTGGCCGTGAAAGCAAATTCCTTCCCCTGCTCTTTGGCGTCCCCGTCTTCATCCTATGCGGCTTTGCCCATTCTGTTGCCGATGCCTTCTATTTTCTGGCTGTTCCAGAGTTGTATAGCATCGATTTGCTGATTGTCTATATTGCCGAGGTGTTGGGCAACTTTGTTGGCTGCAACCTCTACCGCTGGGTCATAGCCAAGGACGATCATATTTAATACGACTGTTTAAAATTTAATAGTTTACCATCCTTTTGGCAGCACGATGTTCTCCACGTCGTGCGCCTTTTTGAATAGTGGCGCTATTTCATCATCCGTGAAACCTGCAATGCCACAGCCAATGCGCGTCACTAAGAACGTCAGTTCAGGATGCTCCTTGGCAAATGCAATGAACTCGTCCACATACGGACGGATGGTGTCTACCCCACCCTGCATCGTCGGTATACCGTAGCTCTGCCCTTGCAGACCCACGCCCTGCCCCATGATGGCTCCAAACTTGCGGTAAGCAATCCATGCTGCCCCACCGCCATGCATTCCCTCCAGATTACTGCCAAACACAAAAATCTCGTTTGGCTGCAGTTCCGTAATAAATTCCGGTGTCGTTCGTTTCTGTTCGTCGTTCATATCTCTCTAACTTTATTCTTCGTATTGCATATCGTCTGCAAATATACTACTTATTTTATTATTTAATATAAATATTTCGAAAAAAGTGAACTGATTAAACCAATACAGCTGAACAGAGTCTATTATAATAGTATTTATTATTCGACAAATTAATCAGTTAAACAAATGAAGAAAGTTTCTTTAGCAGCATTGCTCTCACTCTCTATGATGACAGCCAATGCACAAGAGCCGAATATTCCAAGGAGAATGTTTGGCGAGCAGCAAATCGACGTAAAGTTCAATGAGTACAAGGCAGCGCCTCAGGGTTTCGACCAGGAGCGTGCAGGCATCGCAAAAGGCACTGTGAAGCTCATCGAGTACCAGTCGGCATCAGTCGGCACCGTCCGCAAGGCCAATGTCTATCTACCGCCAAAATACGATGCCAAGAAAAAATACAGTGTTCTTTACCTGCTCCACGGTATCGGTGGCGACGAGAACGAATGGTACAAGGATGGTGGCAAGCCCGACATCATCATGGATAACCTCTATGCAGATAAAAAGGTAGCCGATATGATTGTTGTTATGCCTAACGGACGTGCAGCAAAGGACGACTCGCGTAGAGGCGGCTTTGGCTCGTTTGCAGCTTTCGGCGAGTTCGACAAGGACCTTATTGGCAGCCTCATTCCTTATATCGAGAAGAACTTTAGTGTTTACACCGATAAGAACCACCGTGCCATCGCAGGCCTGTCAATGGGTGGCGGACAGTCGCTCAATTTCGGACTTGGTCACATGGACGTCTTTGCCTACGTAGGTGGTTTCTCATCAGCCCCCAACACCCAGCGTGCTGCACAGCTCATTCCCGATGTTGACAAAGTAAAGAAGGAGAACAAACTTCTGTGGATGGTATGCGGTGGTGCCGACGGTCTTATGAACAACAGCGCACAACTCAAGGCATTCTGCGACGAGAAAGGCATCCCCTGCACTCTCATCAACTATCCTGACGAGGGTCACAACTTTGTTGTTTGGAAATACGGTCTCTACAATTTCGCACAACTGATTTTCAAATAATCATCCATCCGATTCGGATAACGAAGTATTGTTATTATTCACTCTTGAAGGAAAACAACAAATTGGTGTGCCTCAAATCAGGCGCACCTTTCTTTTACCTTTGTCTCAGAAAATCAAAACCATCCCCATTTTTCATTTAATCTTCCATCAGATATCTTACATCTTCCATACCGTTGCCCCACTCTTCGCAAGCACTTCGCACCCTGTGAGATATATTACACGATTAATAAATAATGCGCGTTTTCCAACACATGTGAAACAAATATAATGTCTGATTATGCGAGATTTTGCAGCAATAGATTTTGAATTACATCATTTTCAAAGCAAAAATAGTAGAAAAAACAATACAAGTATTTGATGTATAAGAAAAAAGTTGTATCTTTGCAGGATGGTTTATTTTAAGTAGAAAAATGGAAGAAAACAAGATTATAATCTATCAGACGGAGGACGGACAGACACAGATTGATGTCCGTTTGGAGAACGAGACAGTGTGGTTGACGCAGGCTCAGATGGCAGAGTTGTTTGAAAGGACTCCGCAAAATATTACTATGCATATACGCAATGCATATAATGAGGGTGAATTGGAAAAAGAGTCAACCTGTAAGGAATACTTACAAGTTCAAACTGAAGGTAAGAGAAGGATAAAGCGTATTCAAAAATACTACGACCTCGACGTTATCATTTCCGTAGGTTACCGCGTTAAGAGTAAACGTGGTACAGCTTTCCGTATCTGGGCACGTAAGGTTTTGAAAGACTATCTTGTTAAGGGCTATGCCGTCAACGATCGTATCCATAAAGAGCAGATTGGCGAACTTCGCCAGTTGGTGGGTATGCTTGGACGTACCTTGCAAAACCAGCCTGTAATCTCGACGGACGAGACTGCTGCATTGTTCGAAGTGGTCACAGATTACACCTACGCTCTCGATACGCTGGACAACTACGATTACGAGCGTCTCGCCATCGATAAGACTACAAAAGAAGAGCCTTTCCATGCCACCTATGAGAATGCGATGGAGGCTATTAACGGTTTGCGAGAGAAGTTTGGTGGCTCCGTCTTGTTTGGTAATGAGAAGGACGATTCTTTTAAAAGCAGTATCGGACAAATCTATCAGACCTTTGGAGGCGAGGAACTCTATCCCAGCGTGGAAGAGAAAGCTGCCATGCTATTGTATCTTGTTACTAAAAACCACTCCTTTAGTGATGGCAACAAGCGTATTGCTGCCACGCTGTTCTTGTGGTTCTTGAATAACAATGGAATCCTGTATCGCAAAGATGGCTCGAAGCGTCTGGCTGATAACACCCTCGTAGCCCTGACCCTCATGATTGCTGAAAGCAAAACAGAAGAAAAGGACGTGATGGTAAAGGTCGTAGTGAACCTGATTAATCAGAAGAACTAAAAAGATTATTATCAATAAAAAACTTTCAAGGTGTGCCCCAATTCAACCCTGCATCTTTTTCTTCAATCCTCTCAGATGTCGTCGGTATGACTTGATGATTCTGTCAGACAAATCATCAGGCTCAAAGAATAGAGAATCATTGCCAAACATTTCTGTTAAGAGCTTTACATATTCCTCATTCTGTTTATATATCCAGTTGTTGCGAATCCACATTCCAAGCGTGAAATGATATTCATAGGAATCCCCCTTTGTCATTATCTTCTTGTCCTCCTCACTCAGAATAGCATCTAACTTAGCAAAGGCATCTTTCTTTGTAAATGGAATATGCGTTGCATTGTAAATCTCTGCACCGCATTTGCTACACTGCCATTCAGGATCATCTTCCGAGATACAACATCCACCATAGATAACATGCTCATGATAAGTATTGAAATACTCTTCTTCAGACATCGTTGGTAATCCATATTGTATCCGATACACAGGCGCCCCACATTTAGGGCACTTGTCTGGCTTTTCTATTGATTCATATCTTTTCTTCATACCATGATTTTAATTTTACCCTGTAATTGCTCTAATATTTTGGGGGAAATTCTCTACTCAGTGTGCCATCAGTCTTTTACCTTATAAAACTATCTAATCGTTTCTTGATAGTATCAAAGTCTGTATTCAGGTCCAAAGAGCGAACATATAATTTATAACCATCTTGAAGCGTAACTTGGGTATCATCAATTACATCCTCCTTGGTTTTCGCATATAGTAGCATACCATCAACATTAAATTGATGGTTTTTGTCATATTGCGTCACATAAGTATTTATTTGGTAAAGATGTGCAGTTCTGAGTTTTTCTTTACCATATTGCTGTTGCATGATCTTGGAATAGTATTTTGTATCAATAATAAGCGTTCTCTCTCCTAATGAAAGTAGTACATCCGACTGCATAATAGGAAGCACTGAAGTATCTGTTGATTCCTCTACAATATTCCACCCTATTTGAGCTGCATTAGCTTTCAATTCTGGATGGTGTTTCTTGTAATACTCTAGCACAAACTTTTCAAAGAGTCTGCACATGTGGTCGTCAGAAAAACCACGCATTTTAAATTTACCCTCTTCTGTAGTCATCAACCATTCGCTAGTAATAAAATAGCAGAGATACAACAACATGCGATAGTTTTTGTTGTTACGATCAAAACGCAATGTATTCCAGCGTATGGTATGAATATCTATAGGCTGCACATTCTGAAAAAAGAGCATCAGCTGTTTCAACTTTGATTTCTTCTCTTTCTTTACATCTGAATGATTGATAAGAGTAGTAGCAGTTGTTAGAAGTATTCGATTATAGATATTATTTTCAGAAAGTTCGTCGTAATCACAAACGATTTGCTGGTTGTTGCGCATTCTGTTTAAGATAGTACCACTAATATTTATCTTACCCTTAACAGTCTGCATTGACTCGTTTTTTGCTACATACTTACGATAAAGGCCCTGCTTTAGTTGGTACGAAATACCCCTTGCCAAAATCTCAGCAAAAAGGTCGTAAATGTCATCAAACTTTTCGCCTGCTATTTCGGTATAGTTATTCTGCCTAAGCTCTTGGAATGCATAGGCTAACATATAGTAGATGTTGCGAATCAATATGCCTTTGTCTTCAGTCATTTCAGGGCGTTTCTCAGCTTTTGAGCCTCTTGATTGTATCGCTCATCATTATCAAACCAATATTCTCTAAGCATAGGAATAATGTCGTATTCTACAATACTTTCCAAATCGGAATCATTATTTAAGTTACAAAGATAACTGTGTCCTATGCAGAAACCAGAACCGAGAGAATCATCATTTGCAATAACCTTATTCAGCTCTATGATGGCATTAATAAGCTCCTTAAGTTTTGATATTTTCAATTTAGAAATATCATTATCAAATGCTTCAGTTTCAAAGCCTGGTTTCATCTCAAAAAATGAGAATCTTCTACGTAGTGCATAGTCAATCATTGCTAACGAACGGTCTGCTGTGTTCATCATACCTATAATATATATATTTGAGGGTACAGCAAACGTTTCATCATTATACGACAGTTGTATTGGTTTATCACGATAGTCGCTTTCAATCAGCATCAGTAACTCGCCAAATATCTTACTTAGGTTTCCACGATTTATCTCATCAATGATAAAGAAATACTGATGTTCTTTGTCTATAGAGGCACGTCGGCAGAATTTATGGAATATACCATAACTCAGATAGAATCCACCATTTTCGTTAGGCTTATAGCCCATTACAAAATCCTCGTAACTATAGTTTTGGTGGAATTGTACTTGCATAACCCTGCTTTCGTCTTTTTCTCCCATGATAGCATAAGCTAATCGTCTTGCAGCAAAAGTCTTTCCTACTCCTGGAGCCCCCTGGAGAATTAGATTCTTTTTCCTTAACAACAGATTTTTCAGCTTCCAAAAATCGCCCTCTGTTACAAAGACTTCTTCTAAGAAATTCTTATCTGTGTATGGCTCGTTTATCTCCTTTTTTGGCAAAGGGGTGTCATCTGTGGGGTTTTCTTGTTTAAATGAATTATCATCAATCAACTTATTCAGTTGCTTAACAAGATCAGTGCCTTTAGTGATGTTTGTTAGTGTCTTCATGGCCAATATGCTATCTGTTTTCCACTCTCCTTTATGCGTCCACTCTACTATACGTAAATGTGGGTGGTTTTCGCGACTACCATCATAATAATAATCAGATGTTACCACGCCCCTACCAACTATCGTTGAGCGGCCTTTCTTGGCAAACACAATATCCCCAGGCTTCATTTCATTGGCAAAGCCATAAAGCATATCAGCACTATTTTTTTGACTTGTATCTGCACCATAATGCTGCTTCAGTGGAGCTATAAGGTCTTGCTGTTTTCTATATTCTCTTAAATCGCCAATCTTATTCCAACCTAAACCCATGATGCCATCTTGATAATACTCATCCCAAAATGCAGCTTGTTCGCCAGGAGCGTAGAGCCAATATGACACAGTATTACCATCATTCTTCTTTTCTGTCTCTTGTTTTTTCGGCGTATTTAAAAAGGCTGCATAAGATAATTCAGGAAATGAGGTGCATGGTATACTATGATCATCCATTTTCTGGCGAACATCCTGCATTAATTTAGAATACTTGGAATAATCTAAATTTGGATAATTTTCAGGGAATCCAAGCACACTTAAATATGATCTGTTTCTTCCATCAAGATTTAGGAATCTATCGGGGGCTATCCAGTAGAGAATCATCGTAAGTGAATATTGTGATACCGTTTTATTTACCATCCGATCAAATATAATACTGATATCCTTCTCAAGAACTACACTTTCAAATAAATCCCAGAACTGCCGAATACTCTCAGCGTTCTTTTCTGCCCAATTAAAGAAGAAGGCCCTTTGGGAGTTTACGGTAGGGATTCCATCAAAATCAGTTGGTATTTCTGTCGTAAGATTAAATCTATCCTTAAACTTCTGCAAGAAACCTAACCTATTTTCGCGTTTCAGGCTACGATTAAAGATAGCAAATACAGAGAAAGGATCTATATCTTTAACCTTAGAGCCGTCTTCCATATGGATATAATCCACCAGTGATTTATTGCCGACTGTTGATAATTCAGAATATATAAAGTCAACCAACGGCTTTCTGTCGTTTTTAAACTGTAAGAGTTTCTGTGCCAACTCTTTATAAAATGGAATCCATGTATAAGCCATATCTCAAATTATTTTTCTTCTTCATTGTTATCATTAGCAGGCAGCAGATAGTCGCTGGCCTTCTCTGAGGAAATAACACTACGTCCTAACTTGCCCTCAAGTTGTTTACGAGCAGCCTTGGCCACGCTGCCACCATCCTTAGCTACACGCGTTTGGCCTTTGTAACCTTTGGGGTTACGCTGTTTGGATAGTTCGGTAGCAGATGCTTCAGCCAAGGTGTTTAGCGCAATCTCAACATTCGTCATATTGTCGCGTAGGTTCTCTTTCTTCAAACCTTTATAGTGCTTATATTGCTTCGTTGTGAAGCCACTCCATTCTTGAGTGATGATATCTGTTAGCAGAGCGTATTCCTGACCTTCTTTTACGCCCGTTCGCTTCCACTCGTCTGTCAGTTCCTTACGAACTTCAATACTCTTGATACGCTGATTAATCCACCTATCTGAATAGCCCAAACGTTTGTAATCGACAATGGCCTGATTGATGCTCAGTTCTGGATCCTGCATTTGGTCTATACGCTGACTGGCAACTTCTGCCATCCATCGTTTAAAAGGCTCTGCCTTGGGCGATGGTATTGCCTGAATGATACGGAAGATTCCCTCTCTTGGTGCGCAATTCACCTTTTGCTTACCTCCAGCCGTTTGGACGGAAAGGGGGGTGACAATTTGTCCCCACCCTTTGGAAAGCTCTGGGTCGCGCTTCTTCATCTTCTTGATATAGTCTTTAGGATCTTTACTATCCGTCAAAGCCTCCACAACATCTACCACACAGAAGAACCACTTTTCCTTCTCATCGTCCCACACCGTGCGGACTTTCTTTTCTTCGAATAGTTGTATCGTTTGTTTCTTTGCCATATTATTTATTTTTCGTTAGTTCTTGGTATAGTTTAAACAATTCTGCTACGCACTGGCTTTCAGTCATTGTCTTGACAGGGAAGCCATAGGCCGCCATAACGGCGCGGTCGTTTTCCTGATGGGCCTTGCGCAGTTCTATAGGCATAGTTAATTCATCGTAGAGGTCGGCCAATGACGAGTCGGGATATTTTGCACGGGCATCGAGTATGGCCTGGGCAGTTTGTTCTATCTTTGCCTTCTGCTCTTCTGTAGGTGTTGGCCATGGGAAGTTGTTGTAGACAACATCCTTACTATAGCGATAATCACTTTTCAATCTACCACATACAGCCCTTACCCAAGCCATATGAACATTGCTTTCGAGGATGCCAAAGTGGTATAGTTTAGCTTCTGGAATAATTAGTACGAGATTTGTAGGGATAGTATCTTTTTTCAAGAATCCCATCGGCACATATCGCCTACGCTCAGAGGATACAGATGGTACAACAATATACGTTTCTGGATTATTAGTTTCACGGAACAAATGAGGTTGATCTGCAAGCCGCTTTGTCGCTACATCACTACTTGCTTCTCGCATTTTACGTACACCTTCCATACGCTCTAAGACCACAGGCATTTGCCTCAGTTCTGCAGGCGTAGCATCTTTCAACCATAGGCAATAACGAGACTTATTGTTTATATACTCCTTAGAACCAATGAGCCGTTTAATAAACTTTTCAGCTTTGGGCTCGCGAGCAAGGAAAGTTTCAAGATCAGATGCTTCAATAATAAGATTTCCACCATCAGTTGGCTGATTTCCTTTACGAATAGCTGGTACGTTACATAATGGTTTACTACGACTCTCTACAAATACATTCGGAGCATCCATTAGGTAAGCGTTAATGTTCTTGACCTCTCGTTTTGTATCGTTATCAAAAATTACCTTAGAAGATTTGTTGTCTTCGCAACCGAATCCAACTATGACGCAATGAACATGAGCTTTGAGCGTAGCTTCGCTATCCCATCGGAATGTACGATAAGCAAAGTTAATGTTGATTCCGTATTGCTCGTAAATAGGCTTCCAAAGGTTAGCCACTTGTTCACCTTGACATATACTATTAGTAGACACAAGGGCTGTTCTTGTATTATGGTTTATCCTCATAATTTCAGCTGCTTTCTTATACCAGCCTGAAACATAATCCATCTCTCCTATATTTTTC
>JAEEGK010005707.1_pt1 | contig 30087 bp, 30 predicted proteins | sample 8958771 | NCBI WGS metagenome assembly JAEEGK01 (sample SAMN16246547, study PRJNA631951) | gut metagenome | biome: gut microbiome; feature: rumen; material: SC-attached | host: Bos | place: Iran: Karaj | collected 2018-10 | reverse complement strand
TAAGCACGCCGCCAGCGTTCATCCTGAGCCAGGATCAAACTCTCAATTATAGTTTGTCCTTTTTCGAATAAATCTGGCTAATCCATATCTACTGAAAATAGGTTTTGTTCGTTCTCTGAAATTTCTATACCGGCTTGAGTACCGGTGATGTATTTCTACATCTTTTAATAGGAATTTTCAGGGATGCATTAGTATTGAATTATCAAGGAACTTTGCTGTTTTCAAAGCGACAGCTTTATTAAGATATCACAGGGCATTTTCAAAGTCAACACAATTTTAAAAAAATTTTGTAAACTTTTGAACTCTACAAATCCTTGATTTTACAGGGTTTGCAGACCACTATATCTTGCACTGTCACATCGTCTTTCCGAACCCTTCCTTAAAGGAAGAAAAAAGAATCCTCAATTGAGAATTCTTTTTCATCTTGTGCATTTCGAAAAGAACGGAGAAGGAGGGATTTGAACCCTCGCGCCGGTTGCCCGACCTACACCCTTAGCAGGGGCGCCTCTTCGGCCTCTTGAGTACTTCTCCTTAGGCCCGAATGCCTCTACCAATTTAGAACCGGTAGTCAATATATACGTCCGAAGACGCAAGACATATTGTAGCCACTAAACGCCCGCTTTGTCAACACCTGTTACAATAAAAAAGAACCACTCCGATCAGGAATGGCTCTTTAGCAGATTTTTTATTTTACCGCAAATTGCTTAAGTTCTTCTTCCGTTAATTCACTTAAAGGTTTGTTTATCTTTTCAGCATAACGATATGCATCCGGAATGCTGAAACCAATAGTAACCTTTTGTCGCGGATCATATGATTGAAGATACTCTTCAACGATTTCACTTTTTTTAGATTTGTTCTCCGGAGTCCTCATAATCATATTCCTCCATAATCGATCTCATTGTGTGTTCTGTGATAATGATTCTGCAAGGATGTTTAGGTACACCAAACGGAAATTCTTCGGCTCCGAAATGCTGAATGTAATAATTCATTATTTCTTTATCCATTGCTTCTCCGTATACGAAGCCACCATAACCAAGCTCCACAGAATACTTACCGGCGATTGCAAACAGATGACCGCCTACACCACTATATTCTTTTGTTCCAAACTCCCAAACATTATTATTTGGTGAAGTCACAGCCCAAAGGATATGCACAGCCTTTGAATCCGGGTCATCCTTCATGGCGATTAACCCCTGAATATCTACCGTGCCTTTTATCACCACTGCTTTGATGACCGTATCCTTGTCGAAAGCAGACCAGTCCGTGTACCAATTAGTTCTTATGTTGAACTTGGACAGAAAACTCTTCCTTCTTATTGTGATAACTTCAGTTTCAACGAAATCTCCTGTTATTGTGCTTTTTAAGCAGGGAGATAATTCGTCAATGGTAAAGCATATCATATTTAATACCTCTCTTTCCCCGGCATCGCCGGAATTAAATAGTTCAATCCCTTCTCCGGGAAAAGAAAGTGTATGCATAGGTTAACTGACCCGGGCGTGTGCATTCCCGGGAACTGTCCTATTTATATTTTCTTTGACAACTACTGCTCTCCGATTACATTATATCGCTATTAAAGGCCTTTGCATATCGGAGAATTGCCGTAAATCTCGTACGAATTACAGTAAAAAAGAACCGGTCTGTCGGATTTAAATTCCGAACCTGACCGGTTCTTTAGTGTCTCATTTAACCTGAAAATTTATCTATCAGTATTTTCCGTAGAAGATTCCAGCAATGGGTGAATCTTCGGAAAGAATGATTGTGTCGTCACCGTTTGCCATGCTTGCCCTGAGTGCATCGAGAGCTCTTACGTAGGAGTAGAAATCCGCCTTGCTCTCATCCGAGTATGCGTCGGAAAGTATCCTCATGTATTCCGCTTCGCCCTCAGCCCTTATAGCTTCTGCCTGAGCCTGCGCGTTGGAGATGGTGATGGAAACCTCCCTGTCGGTGGTGTTCATTATGATCTGGGCCTGTGCGTTACCTTCTGCGGTGTACTGTGCAGCGATGTTCTCTCTTTCGGAGATCATTCTGGTATATACGGCCTGCTTGTTGTCATCGGGAAGATCAAGCTTCTTGACATCAACGGTGATGATCTCGATTCCGTACTGTGATTCAACGCTGTTGATCTGTGCCATGATCTCTTCGGTAAGTGAAGTTATCTCAACAACAGCGGTCTCCTCATCAACGCTTATATCCCTGGAAACGACATCTGTGTCAGCTTCCGCGATGGTAACGGTCATCTTTCCGTCACGGCTAAGGATGACTGCATCCTGTGTCATGTTGGAGATGGTGTTCTTGGTCGCGTTGTAAACGATGTTGTCGATACGGTTCTCGGCATTTGTAACGGATCCGCTCAGTGTCTGCGCGAACTTGAGAGGATCGGTGACACGCCAGAGAACATAGCTGTCGACGATCATGGTCTTCTTATCGGAGGTTATAACGTCGGATGCGGGAAGGTCGTAGATGAGGATCTGATCGGGAACCACATCAACGGTCTCGATAAAAGGAACCTTGAATGAGATGCCGGGTGTGGATATGACTCTTTCTACCTTACCGAATCTTCTTACCAGCTTGTACTGGTTTTCATATGTAACTATCATGCATGATCTGACAATGATGAGTGCGAAGATCACGACTGCGAAGATCACCCATCCCTTGAAAGATCTTTTTTCTTTTTTATCTGCGGCTTTTGTTCTTCCCTTCTTGGGATTGCCGTTTGAATCAAAGCTTTCAAATTGTGCCATTTTTATATCCCTCTGTATCAAAATCCTGTTTCGGTTGTGGTTGTGGTATTGGGAACTGCCTGATACTCAAAGAAGCTGTCAAGCGGAAGCATCGTCTGGGTGGTTCCGTCTGAACTCTGGATGACAACCTTGAGTCCGGGAAGAACATCTTCCATGGTCTCGTAGAACATTCTTCTTCTCGTAACCTCGGGATAATTGATATATTCCTCGTAGAGGGCGTTGAATCTTGCTACCTGTCCGTTTGCTTCGTTGATCCTCTCCTGCTTTGCCGCTTCGGCTTCCTGGATGATCCTGTCGGCTTCAGCCTCGGCTGCGGGGATCTTTTCGTTTCTGTATTTGTTGGCGTTGTTGACCGAGGTTTCCTTTCCCTGCTTAGCGGTCTCAACCTCTTTGAATGCCATGCTTACTTCATCGGTGGGAGGCTCCGCATCCTGAATGGTGATATTGACGAGCTGGATGCCGATATCGTAAACCTCGAGCTTGTCGATTATCATCTGCTTGATGTTGGCCTGGATCTCATTCTTGCCGGTGGTAAGAACGCTGTCCACGGTGTAGGAACCGATCGTTGTCCTTATGCAGTTCTGTGCGATATTCTTGAGGATCTCTACAGGGTCCTCGGAAGCATAGAGCGCCTTTACGGGGTCGGTGACTCTGTATTCCGCATAAAAGTCAACATGGAGGAAGTTGTAATCGGAAGTGATCATCATTGCTTCCTCGCCGGCTCCGGTTGAGTTGTATCCGATGCTGAAGCCGTTGATGGTGGTAGAAACCTTATCGACGGTCTGGATAAAGGGTATCTTGAAATGCAGTCCCGGTGTGGTCACAGCCTGGGGTGAACCGAAAGTGCACACGACTGCCTGCTCTTCCTCTCTGATGGTATAAAAAGAACCGCTCACGATTATTCCTGCGACAAACAGGATGATGACCGCGAGAACGATCTTTTTTGATGTGGCATTAAAGATCTTGTTTTTCACTGTTTCTCTCCTTAACTTTCTTCCCTGTACTGTTTCTGTGATTCGATGTACAGGTCTTTTCCGGTATGGTCGATGACGACTATAACGGGTAGATCCTTTACTTCAAGCTTTCTGATTGCTTCGGTTCCGAGATCGTCATATGCGACTACTTCGGAAGAGATGATACATTTGCTCAGGAGTGCTCCCGCACCGCCTACGGCGGCAAAGTAGACCGCGCCGTTACGGATCATTGCATCCTTTACTTCCTGTGTTCTCTTTCCTTTTCCTATCATTCCGATAAGACCGAGGTCAAGAAGCTCGGGTGCGTACTTGTCCATACGGCTTGCGGTGGTGGGACCCGCGCTGCCTATGGGCCTGCCTTCTCTTGCGGGAGAAGGACCCATATAGTAGATGGTCTGACCCTTTATATCGATCGGAAGGGCCTCACCCTTTCGAAGGGCTTCGTACATTCTCTTGTGAGCGGCATCTCTGGCAGTATAGATGGTGCCGGTCAGATATACGTAATCGCCGCAGTTAAGCGACAGTGCGTCCTCTTTTGACAGAGGCATGCTTATCTTCTTATCCATGATGCCTCCTTACAGACTTCTTACGCTGTGACGGTTTACGTGACAGCAGATGTTTACGGCAACGGGAAGTCCTGCGATGTGCGTCGGATAGGTGAGGACGTTGACCGCCATTGCGGTGATCCTCCCTCCGAGGCCGCCGGGGCCGATGCCTGATTTATTGATGCGGGTGAGGAGTTCTTCCTCAAGTTCCTTTACGTAGGGGATATCGGAATGTTCGCCTGCGGGACGTAAGAGCGCCTTCTTGGAAAGGAGCGCAGCCTTTTCGAAGGTTCCTCCGATCCCCACGCCTACGACCATGGGAGGGCATGCGTTGGGACCTGCGTCATTTACGGCGGTAAGCACGGCATTTTTGACACCTTCGATTCCCTCGGCAGGCTTGAGCATGAAGATCCTGCTCATGTTCTCGCTGCCGAAGCCCTTGGGTGCAAGTGTGAGTTTTAATCCGTCTCCGGGAACTATGTCGTAGTGGATGACTGCGGGAGTGTTGTCTCCGGTATTGACTCTCTCCAGGGGATCTCCCACAACAGATTTTCTTAAGAAGCCTTCGGTATATCCCTTGCGAACGCCTTCATTGATGGCGTCCGTGAGGGTGCCTCCGGTGATATGAACGTCCTGTCCGACTTCGGCAAATACGACCGCCATGCCTGTATCCTGACAGATGGGAATGGTATCGCTTCCTGCGATCCTGAGGTTTTCTTTGAGCTGGCCGAGGACCTGTTTGCCGAGGGGCGAGATCTCATTCTTCTCGGCATTGTCCAGAGCCTTTTCCATATCGGGGGTGAGGTAGTGATTGGCCTCAATGCACATCTCCGATAAGGTTTCGGTGATGATCTTGGAATCTATTTCTCTCATTATTTCGTAAGTATTTCCTTTACACTGACTAGTTCTTCGCTTGAAGGCGATGTGGGTTTCCAGAGAATGGTCTGGCCGTCTCCTTCATACCTGGGGATGAGGTGGAGATGGAAATGGTTAACGGTCTGGCCCGCTGCCGCGCCGTTATTCTGGACGAGGTTAAGACCCTGTGCCCCGAGCTTTTCGACGAGCATGCATCCGAGCTTCTTGGCAAGCTTCATTGCCTCCGCAGCGGTATCATCGGGAAGCTCGAAGAGGTTGTCCGCATGGTCCTTGGGAAGGATGAGGGCATGGCCCTTGGTTGCGGGACCGTTATCGAGAATCACGTTGAATCTTTCATCCTCATAAATCGAATTGGTAGGGATGTCACCGTTTGCGAGTTTGCAGAAAATGCAATCATCTTTTTTCATTATGAATGATCCTCCGGTATCAATGTGTGAAAACAAGAACCTTATCAAGACCGCTGAGGAGCGAGAATTCGCCCTTCATGCCTGCCATCGCTCCCGACATGAATGCTCTCTGGAATGACATTCTTCCGGAGACGATATCCTCCATGACATTCCTGTTGAGGGTCATCCTTATGTCACAGGTATCGGCTTTGTCATATCTGACGTCGATCTTGGGACCGGTGATCTCGATTATAAGGTCTTTTTTCTTTTCTTCTATATCAAGCACAAACACTCCCGATACGCCCTGGGCGGGTTTGAATGCTCTCTTTATATCTGTGATGTACTCTTCTTCGCTTCCGGCGTCCTCACTCATCAGGATGCCCTTGAAGTGGACCGCAAGCTCCTGAATGTCTTCCTTTTGCGTGCGGACATAATTCTCATCGGATACGTACTCGGAGAGCTGCTCGGCCTCGGGTACGGACAGATTGAGGGGATTGGGGGTCCCGACTCTCTGGGTAAGAACGTTCTTGCTGGAAGGAAGGGTTTTCTCCCTCTGGTTGACGCCGCGGTAGAGCTTCTCTGCGAAGGACTCGATGACGGAGATATACTCGCTGTTAACCTCGAGATCGAGGGGATTGTCGATGTAGCCGGAAATTCCGGTAAGGACCTTTCCTCCGAGGGTCTCCCAGGCATTGGCAAGGTCAGCGATGACCTGTCTTTCGCCGTAGGTCTTGGCAATGACAACGGGCATCATATAGATCTCGCTGATCCTGGACTTGTCGCCGAACTGCCAGCAGGCGTCAAGGAACTGGAGCATGTATCCGCCCATTCCGAACCACTCGACCGTCGATGCGAGGACTATTCCGTCCGCATCCTTGACCGTCTGTGACAGAGTGGGGATCGTATTCTTATATTCGTAAAGGTTGTAAAGGACGACCTTGACCCTGAGTTCTTCGAGAACCTTCTGCATTCTCTCTATGACAGGGCGCGTGGGATCGTCGATCACACCTCTTCCGCCGTAGTAAATATGTATGACCATACAGACTCCTTTCAGACTCTTCGATTATACATCTCCCGAGGCAAAATAAAAAACTCCGGGCATCATATTTGTTCCCTCTAACATCTCCAGCATCCTTATGATACGGTCATCTATGCGGTGATAGACGCTCGTGATGCTGTTTTCCCAGGGCATAACGCTGACATAATCCCTTTCATCGCCCTTCAGGAGCGAAAGAAGGGTCATCCACTCAGCTCCGTTCCTCTGTTTGAGCCGTCCGAAATCAAGGCTGACATAGTCGGGACCGCCGTGGGAGTTCTCTTTAAGGAACTTCTTTATTATCTTCTCGTCATCCGAAGGCTTTACGTGGAAAATATCGTGGTCTATGCGGAGCACGGTCTTTGTCCAGACGGTTTCCTTCTCCTCCCGGCCGCGGTTTTCGGCCTTTATAAAGGACTGTCTTCCGTAGGCATCGGTCTTCCTGATATATGTGGCATTCTCCTTACCCACACCGGAGCCCGGCGCTTTGAGAAGGATGGTGTCATCGGAAACAAAGTGGTCCCACATTACCCTGCCGATCTTCTCAAGAGGAAAGGGGAAATCCAGGGATGACTGAATCTTAAGAACAGGATATCCCAGGTCGGCAAGATGGGCGATCCCCGCCCTGCCGGCAAAATTATCCTTCATATCCGATAGTGCTTTGTCAAAGTGTTTATTCTCGGACATTCTCGGGAAGCCTCCCTGTAAACCTTACGGAATTTAATATATCATATCGGAAAGATCGTAACAATTAACAGAAAAACCGACAGGAAAACCCCTGCCGGTCACATTCTTATCATATCCATTGTTCGATCCTGATATTTCTTACTCTCTTAAACTCCCTTATATTGTTCGTGACGAGCGTGCACCCCGTAGCCCTGGCATGAGCTGCGATCATAGTATTCAGGGCACCGATGGGAATTTCCGATCTCTCAAGTTCGGATTTTATCATACCGTATTCACAGGCCGCACGGTCATCAAAGGGAAGGATGGTGATGCTCGAAAGCAGCAATACCAGCGCGATACGGTTTCTCGCGGCATTGGCTCCCTTTTCAATGGCATAGGAAACCTCGGAATAAGTAACCGACGAAATACAGATGTCGCTTGTATCGACCTGTTTCATCATCTCCAGAACCTCTGCGGGTCTGTATTTGATCAGATATATGAAGGTGTTCGTATCAAGCATATATCTCATAGGCTTTCCCGTTCCTGAGCCCCCTGATATTCCCTGTCAACTTCGAAAACATCTTCCGAAAACATATTCAGGGCCTTCATAAACTTATCCCACTTATCGCCCTTGGGAGACAGTACTACGAAGTCACCGACCTTCCCGATCATGACTTCATCGCCTTCAAACCTGAATTCCTTGGGTAATCTGACAGCCTGGCTTCTTCCGTTTTCGAATAATTTCGCAGTCATCATAATAATCACCTGCCTTTGTGGCTACAGTATATATTATGATATATATCGTGTCAAGCACATATTTTACGGGCTTTTCAGGTGATTATCACGTTATGTGAAGATCAGCTTTTTGGTGGCGAGTTTTATCTCATCGCCCTTGGACAGCTTCTTCTGCTCATAGGGCTTAAGCCTGACTCCGTTCTTGAAAGTTCCGTTCGTCGAGTTTAAGTCCTCGATATAGTAATCCTCATCCTTCAGGAAGACCCTTGCATGCATCCTGCTTATCTCCTTTTCGTCTATGACAAGGTCTGCATCCTCGCCCTTTTTTCCTATCACGATGCTTTCTCCGTTCAGGACGCGGAGGCATTCCCCGTTCTCGGCATTAAGCCTTCTTGTCCCGTCATCGGCGGACAGGTCGACGAAGACCGTACCTTCGGAATCCGCATCTTCGGGAGATTCCGCGTCGCTGTACCTGATCTCCTCCGCGACGACCGGCTCAGGCTCATTTTCAAACTCATATTCCTTCCTGAGCTTCCGGTCCTTATTCCGTATCCTGGAAAAGAAAGAAATGATCCCTCCGCTTTTCGGTTCACGCCCGGCGGCCGTGTCCTCACGTTTCTTCTCTTCGGGACGGAGCTTTACGGGCCTTTCCCAAAAATCGGTGAACCCATCCCCTATCGCCTCCGAACAGGAATAGATTTTTTTCATATCTCCGCTTCTGTCCGCCCCGGATTCATTCTTTTCCGCATTTTCCCCTTCTCCGGCCCGCTCTGCGTTCACCGGAACGGATACCGGGTTCTTGAGTTCCTCTATGTCCGAATATATCTTTTCATCTATATAGGCATCTCCGCCCGATTTGTACTGCTCGGCAACCAGGTATACACATCTGACCAGTTCCTCGTCCTCATAATCCACATGCCCCACGATAAAATCCACCATCTCGGAAAACCCGTTATCCTCGTCAAGATACGGAACATACAGATATCCGAAATTGCCGGTCTTAAGGTCCCGGTAAACATTTCCCGGGTTCCATATCAGATTCGAGGGATCGAGCAGAAACCTCACAGCCTCGCTTCGGATCCTTTTCATCGACGAAAAAAATGATATGACCCAGTCGCGGTCCAGCGGCTTTTTCGAATACAGGGTGCTGATATTCTGCTTAGAGGTTATGTCGTAATACATATATGCATCGGAATCGATATATCTGATCTCAAAGGGAAGAAGCCCCGTGATCCCGCCTCTTTTCATGATGCAATACTGGTACTTGCGTTCATCCGGAAGGGAAAGTTCCCTGATACGGACATAATTGTTTCTGAGTCCTCTCACATATTCGCTGACGATCATCGTTACTCCTCTCTGTTAAGCTCACTCTTCGCCAAGCGAAGATGAAATGTATTCTCCGGCCTCCAGTGCCTTCCTGTATGTTCTGATCACAAAAACCTCCGGAAGGATCGTCCTTTCCCTTTCCGACGTAGCGGACATCGAACCCGGCACATCCCACAGTCCGGATATTCCCGCAATGGATCCGCTGCTTCCCGTAACGGAGCATGAAACGCTGCCACCCCTGCATGAAGCGGATATATCACCGAAACTCCAGGCTATGTAATGATCCTTATAGCGACCCTGCATCTGTTCGACGATATAGGCTGCTTTTTCATCCGCATTCATATCCTTCTGTTCCATGCATCTGACAACTACAGCACAGGTATCCATATCCTGGAGGACTCTGTCATATCTGAAAAACCATATCCTCATGACCAAAATGACGATCCCCAGCACCACGGGCATTATCATTGCCGCCTCTATGGTCAGGTAACCACCCGTATGATCCCCTGTTTTCATATTCCATACCTCCCTGCTGTAAGTTTCAGCACAATGTAAGCCCCCGTCAGAAAAGGAACAAAGGGCATCCGGGAATTCTTTCCCACCCTGTGCAGCGCCAGAAGTATTCCCGAAAAAACCGCCAGTGAAAAGCACGCAACGCATGACACCACTGTCACAAAAGAGCAGTTTTCAAACATCCCCATCATGATAAGCACAATCCCATCGCCTCTTCCTACCTTATCCGAGATAAATGACAGTGCTGTCACCGTGATCCCGGGCAGGGCCCCCAGCAGAGCAACCGTAAGTAGCCTTTGCTGTTCCGTTGAAGGCCCCGACAGGAGAAAGAATAGTGCCAGCCTGACTAACGCCAGGGCTATGCCGGCTCTCAGGATCGCTACGGGAAGCTTCCGTGTCCGTATATCATAAACCGACAACGCTGTCATAAAAATGAGCAGTACCGCACCGAATATATCCATCATCCGCCTCCGCATCTTGAACACGGTCTTCTCGATACCGCCGCCTCCGATATGGGAACGGCGGTGTAAGATCTGGTCAGGGTATAGCATTCACCGCTAAAGTGATATCTGTCGCCCGAAGAGCATATATATACGGTTTCCGGGGGCTCACCCTTTGCGCATATCTCACAGGGATAATAGTTTCCGCCGCTTCCGTTTCTTTCGTCTCCCACGGCTGAATATTCAACGGGTCTTACGGACAGTCTGAGGTGGGTGCATGAAGTCGTAAGATGATAAACCTCGCTGTTTTCCGTGATGTAGACGATCTGCTCCTGAGATTCCGCCCCCGCATTTCCCGTTACGGCATATCCGTTCCAAAGATGTCCGCAGAACCTCCCGGCCATCATAAATGACCGTATCCCCGCTATGTTAAAGGGAGTACCGACCCTGTAGGATAGCCTGATGTCCAGAATGTCATCATCCAGTGAGCTTCCGTAGAAATTCAGCCCTTCCTTCCCGCTCGTAAGCGGTGACGAGTCAAGATAGTCTTCACCCAGCTCACCTATCATCCTGTACCTGACGTAGGTATATGAAAGAGCCGTGCCCTCCGCCATCGAAAGTATGGTTTCCATATCCGCGGGGGATATATTCGCGGACCCCGGCGCACCTGCTGTTTCGGATGAACTCTCCGTTCCCGCCGGGTCCGGTGTCCCGGATGACGATCCGGCGTCCGATGCCCCGATATGACCGGTTGCCCCCAGCTCTTTCATCGGATCCGTCAAAAGGCTCCCGTACAGACAGACCTCATTTCCGGCTCCGTGGAGGGCATACTCGAGATTTCCGTAAAGTCTTATCATCTCCAGCGAAGCCGAAAGGTTAATGAAGAAGAACAGAAATACCGGCAGTACCAAGGCAGCCTCCACGGTCATACTGCCGGCAAGCAGGGATGTCTTCTCTATGCGGGAAAAAAATGGAATAAGTAGTTGTCCCGGAGAAGACATTCCTTTTCGTATGTAGTTATTACAGTTGCGCAAAGGAGTATTCCCGCATAAAAAAGACATCTCTGCCCTGTTCCTCTTCACCTGTTCAATACCTAAGCCTGCGTTTTATGCTCACGCTGTTTCCGAAGGAGCTTTTTATCACGGCACTGAATTCGATCATTTCCATACAGGCATCCAGCCTGAAGTTTTCATTTCCCCCGCTCAGCCTTATATCCGCCTCGATAACATCCATCGCCCTTGCGGTAAGCTTGTCCGTATCGGTAAGGAACATGAAGATCCTTAAGTAATCCGTGTATGAAAGCCCCGTATCCGTCCCCGTAAAGGGTCCCGGGTCCATCCCTGACAGAGCGCTGAGCATATCACTGTGCCAGGTGCTTTGATCCTTCATGAACGGTATCTTTCCTCCGGAAAGGAGAACCTTCGTGTCATACCTTCCCTCCGCGAGCGCCCAGGCAAGCAAAATGGCATGGGTAAGCACGGGAGCCATTTCTTCGATAAAGCAGACGGCGCATATCCCTTCGGCCAAAAGCTCCGCATCGGACCTTTTGGAAGCGTCGGTTTCAAGATATATAAGATCCATTCCGGCCCTTATTCCGAGAAGTCTTAATGCCACACCGCTCAGGTTTTCCGTATCATTTTCCCTGCCCGCTATCAGGTATTCGATCTGATACAGCAGGGCATCGGATTCATCGGTATCTCCGTATCTGCCCATGTATCTCATCAGATATTCCCCAAAAAGCGCTTTATCCAGCGCTTCATCAATACCCCCGCCATCCGGGGAGGCATATTCCAAAGTGCCCATACTGACATCGCCGGCTTTCATTCTTCCCGAGATGATGCCGCCCGGATCGATCTGCCTTCTTGAGAGATTTTCCGCATCATCAATAACGTATCCGAGTATCCTGCTGCTTACGCTTCCGGCAATCCCGCTCACGGGAGAGCTGTACTGATCAGGCAGCGATGTAAGTTCCGGAGCCGGAGGAGGTTCCTTTCCGGCCTCCTCGGCTTCTTTACATGCTTCTTCGTATTCCCTTTCCCGGGATGCCCTTTCCGACTCCCTTCTGCTTCTTTCACCCGCCGCAGCAAGTGATACGGCTGAGCTTTGGGAGTTAAGCTCGCCATGAACATCCATCTCATCCGCCGCAGTGATCTCGGCGCTTGTCGCCCATCCGATAACCTCCCGGGCCATGGCCAGTCCGAGATCATCCTTTATTGCTTCTATGGCACAGGCCCTGAACACGGCTCCGTTATCATCGGTCAGATAGCTTACCGCATCCACCGAGGCGCTTTCGGGGTATGCACCGATATAATCCCTGTAATCAAGCCAGGGCATGGAGACATCCGGATCGTAGTTTTTCTCCATATAATCCTTAAAGTGCGCGGAAGCCTGCCCCATACCGGATTCCGTCGTCCCGTAGGAAGAATCGACCGCAAATATGTTGTACTGCCGCATCAGTTCCCTGTTGTACTCGGCAAGCACGCTTCTCATGGCGGTATCCGTAATGACCTCCGCCTGCATTCTCATGGCGTTCCTTCTCGCACCTTCGATCATGGTCAGGCAAAGGCTGAGCAGCACGGCAAGAGTCAGTGTCATATATACGGTCAGATATCCTCCGTAAGTTTTACGCTTCATCATACGGAATCTGTCTGTGTGGTGATCTTGTCGAAGAGGTTCTCCACTATCTCCGTGATCCTGCTCTTGAAAATGATCACGAGCCCGACAAGAACGACGATAATGAGTATCACCTCCACGGTTCCCATCCCGTCGTCTTCCTTCAGAAAGTCCCTGAATCCTTTTAATCTCATCATCTTCCTATCCTCCTTATATCTTTATTCCGGTCATTGCCGGCATCATTATCATCACCATCACTACAGCGAGCATCATCATCATTGGAGCAAGCAGTTTTGTCTGGGCCTTTTCCCCCGCCTTCTTTGATTCGAGCAGCCTTTCGTGCATCGATCTGTATGCTTCCTCCTTAAGTCTTCCGGTAAATCCCGGATTTCCACGCTTCAGATTCTGTGAAAGGAGACCTGACAGCCTGATATATTCCGAAAGCCCCGTCCTTTTACCGAATCTTTCATAAACCTGTGTTTCGCTTATACCCTGTTTCATCTCAAGGCATGCTATCTTCATCTCTTCGAATACGAATTCACCGCCTTTTTCGGGGGCATCATCGGCTATCCTTGTAAATGCGGCCTTAACCGTCATCCCGGCACCGATGTATAACGCCAGCTGCCGCAGGATCTTCGGATAGCTCTTCCGCATGTTCTCCTTTTTCCGTTCGGTCCTTGAAGTAAGATCCTTTTCGGATGCCATATATATGACCACGCCCACTATGGCAAATACCGCCATGATCAAAAAGCCGTCATCTTCGGTCCTGTTCTCCCATCTGAGTTCCGTTCCGGAGTACTCGGCCGGAAGGGTCCAGATCTTATCCTCCCTTTTCTCCTTCTGATCCCCGGCCAGATATTCGGAAAGGCCTGCCGCAAGCATCTGCCCATCTGTCATCTCCGGGAGGACCACACGGACCGGAATATCCAGACTCCTTTTGTAATCCCCGTATGAGTAAGTGACTGTAAGCACGACATCCGCTTCCGATGAAGGATCTACCCTTCCGCCGTACGCACTGACCCTTTTCGGATCGGACGATCTCCATACGCACTTGAACGGATATCCGTCATATTTTTCCGTGATCGCAAGATCGCTGCTTACATGCATCAGATCCTTGTTTTCTCCGAGTATCAGGTCTCCGATCCCTTCTTCAAAACTCTTGGAATATGAATCCAGCTCCCCTTCGCTGAGCAGCCTCGGCTCAAGGATGACATCCACAGGCAGCCTTTCTTCTCCCGATATCGCATACAGCTCCAGGTGCTCCTTTTTCCCGTTCCATTCGTTTCTTTCAAATCCCGTTCCGGGTATCCCGCGGCCGGTTACGGAGGATAGCTTCATAAAACAGCCGAGGATCAGCCCCGCAAGTACCGTGACCAGCGTCACCTTTATGCGTTTTATGCAAAAATCCCCGTAAAGCTTTTCTATGTCCTCCGAAGGATGCAGGAAAACCAGCTTTTTTACGATCGACTTATCCGGATTTCTTCCTTTACGGCAAAGCAGAACCCTGTATATGTACCCGCATATCCTGTCAAGCATCGGTCACACCTCCTCCAGCCCTGCAAGAACCTTGTCACCCAGAACAAAACCCGCCAGATATATACATAAAAGCACCGTCATCAAAAGCACTCCCGTAGGGTTTCCGTACAGCGGATCGAAATACCCGGGGCTTGTGGCCCCGACATAGGCAAGTATCCCAAAGGGCATGACTCTCATGATGTTCAGCTCCATCCTTCTTCCCGAAAGAGAGCTTTCTATCTCCTCCGACGTCTCTATCTGAAGGGAAATGGTGTCTGCTGCGGAAGATATTATCTCGGGCATATTTCCGCCGTATCTCTTGGCTATCGCAAAGACCTTCGCAAAATCGTTTATCGCCTCGCTTCCGCTCCGCCCGCCCAGATCCGCGAGCATCTCTTCAAGGGTGATGTTCAGGATCATCCCCCTTCTTATCACCTCAAGCTCCCCGCAGATAAAAGCATCCCGCCCGAGCTGCCTTTCCATGTCCTTCCCGCTCTGGACAAAAGCATTCTCGACCGAATACCCCGCCTTTAATGCCGCCTCTACGCTCCGTATGGCCTCACCGAACTGGGATTCCAGAGTCTTTCTGTCCTTCGCCGCAAGGCTCCCTGCCGTTTTCCGGAAATACAGGAGCCCGATAAAGGAAAGAGGAACGGCCGCAAGTAAGCTCCGGTAAAAGAAAAACGAAAGCAGCAGTACGCACCCCGCAGACCCGGCTGCGGCATAAAATAACTTTGCGGCATCCCACTTAACCGAGTGATAATCCCGCGCGGAAGAGTTTTTCCCTGTTTTCGAGATCTCCCGTTTTCCCGAGATGACCCTTGACCCTGCCGTTTTCATATCCCTCTTCAATGAATCCGTATAATCTTTTAAGGGATATTTCACCGTTTTCATATCCGCAAACCTCCGATATTTCCAGGACCTTTCTGCTCCTGTCCCTGAGTCTTCCGAGATGGACTATTATGTCCAGTCCCGATGCTATCTGTGCCCTCACGGCCGAAAGCGGAAGCTCCGTTGCCATGAGAACCATATTTTCAAGTCTCGACAGCATATCCCGCGACGAATTCGCGTGCCCCGTTGACATGGAACCGTCATGTCCCGTGTTGAGACACTGGAGCATATCGAGTGCCTCCCCGCCCCTTACTTCGCCGACTATTATCCTGTCGGGACGCATTCTCAGAGAGGACCTGATAAGATCCCTTATGCTTATCTCCGCAGCTCCCTGTCCTCCGTTTCTCGTTTCGAGCCTTACAAGGTTATCGATCCCCTGAAGCTGAAGCTCGGCGCTGTCTTCGATGGTGATCACTCTTTCATCGGACGGGATAAAGCCGGATAAAACATTCAAAAAGGTCGTCTTTCCGCTTCCCGTACCGCCGCTTATGAATATGTTGTACTTGGCACCGACAAGGGTCTTCAGAAACTCCGAAACCTCCTCCGTTACCGACCCGTAGCTGAGGAGCCCTTCCATGGTCACGGGTTTTTCGGGAAAACGCCTTATGGTGACGGTGGGTCCGGAAAGAGCCACGGGAGGAAGTACGATGTTGACCCTCGATCCGTCGGAAAGCCTCGCATCGACTATGGGCGATGCTTCATTTACGGTCCTGTTGCATCCGGCCACGATCTGCTGTATCACGTCCATCAGCTTTTCTTCGCAGTCAAATCCGCGTTCCAGCTTTGTGAGCGCCCCGGCTCTTTCCACGAACACATTCCTGTATCCGTTTATCATCACCTCGGTGACCGACTTGTCTTCTATGAAGCTCTGAAGGATATCGAGTCTTCTCAGCGAATCGAACACTTCCTTTCCGATCCGTCTTTTGTCACCGACAGGCAAAAGCCTTAAGCCCGGAGAATCCATGATGCAGTCGTCGATGATCCCGCTGACCTCTTCATCCGTATATTCCTGTCCGTAGCCCAGCCGCTCCCGGACTGTCTTTTTCAGTTCCTCCTTGGCCTTTACGACATCCATCAGATCTCCCCCAGCTGTTTTACGATAAAGTCTACAAATTCCCCGCTCATATCCCCCGAAAAGGAAGGAACCCGGTTCACCGAAGGAGGGTCGCACTTAATGCTCTTTTCCCTGACATCCTCGTAGTTGTACATGCTCAGGACATTCTCATAGCTTTCCACCTTGCGCCTTGCCACCCGGTCATTTCTTGTGAGCGTGTATACCCGGTCGCACATCCTGAGTATCGAAAATATCCCCCTTATGCTCTCCGAAAGATCCAGGATCACATACGTATACTCTCCGTAATCGCATATCCTCGAAAGGAATAATTTCCATTCCGCCTCGGGAATATCGGAAATATCGGTCCCCGAAAGCGCGCAGGGTATGTAATCGAGTCCCGCTATGCTCCTGACCATTGATCTGAACCTGAGCAAAAATACATTCACGGGGCTTTTTATGAAATACATAAGGTCGGAAAGTCCCCTGCTGTCCTCTGACGGAATGAGTTCCTCGCAGCCTTCGCAGAATTCAAAGCTCAGATACAGGACCCTTCCCCTGTCCAGAAGAAGCCTGCCCATCAGGACCGAAAATGTCGTCTGATAGCATCTCCTTACCGGCGAAAATACTCCGATGAGCTTTGCCCTGTCCTTCGAAGGATTCATGAAATACGCTTCCCCGCTGTCCTCATCATCGGCGCAGGCATCGAGGATCGCCCTTAAAGTGTTCTCCGCGGGCTGGTACTTTTCCGTGACTCCGCCTGCTCCGGGTGTTCCGTCGCTCAGAACGATCAGATGCTTCGCCCCGATCTTTTCAAGGCACTTGTCGTAGCAGGAAGCGGATGTCACCAGCACCTCGGGGGACCTGCCGTTTACCGCTCCGAGCAGATCGGCCGCACTCGTACATGCAGCTATCTTCCAGGGAAGGCCTTTGCATCCGAGCAGATACTCCCCCATCAGATGCGCGTATTCTTCGTCCCTGTCATATAAAAGCAATATCCTTTCCGGCTTCATCTCAATACAATCCTCCGATCCCGATAAGTGCGCTTACAAACATCGGGCCGGCAAGGGCAACTCCGTTTTTCAGCGCGGCAGCCCTGTTTGCGTGGTACATTTCGGGCCTGCCCGTCATTATGGTTTTTTTGATATATAACGCGAGCCGGTGCATCCTTTTTGAAATCTCTCCGTGAATACCCATCTTCACCACTCCTATTACCGATGCCGTAAGAAGCGATATGAACAGAAACCACAGCGTTCTTTCTCCGGACAAAAATCCGCAGCTGACGGCGATCAGCTTCACATCCCCCGCACCGAGGGCTCCGATCACAAATACCGGATAAAATAAAGCTCCGGCGATCAGGATCCTCAGGATCATACCCGTAAGCGAAGCCGGGCCCGATGCATAAATGTTCAGGACCAGACACCCTCCGAGCATGAGCAGGATGAGTCTGTTGGGTATCTTACGGAAAAAGAAGTCAAACAATCCGGCAACCGCGAGAAATGCGGCTAACAGATACATAACTTTTCTCCATACACAATATGTATTAACTGTTGGGTAAACGGGACGAACGTCCCTGAGACGATGAGTCGTCAGCTCACCATCTGCGCCCGGAAAAAGAATTTTTCCGAAAGGCGTTTTTGTAAGTGCGATTATATATTCGCAGATTTCGGATTTCAATACCTTTTTTTGCGAATCCGAAATTTTGTGAAATCTGACGGCAAAAACATGACGCAGGCGTCATAAAAAAAGAACTCCCCGAAAAGGGGAGTTCCGTATCATTCTTTTAAAACCCTTGAATTATATGAGCATTCCGCGGTTTACGTTGTTGACGAGATTCTCGTTTATGTCGTTCTTTCCGTATGTTAAACCTGCATAAACGGTCTCGGAATTGCCCATGACGGGACCGGATGTATTGTATCCCACAAGGCCCGCATATGATTCCCTCAAGGGACGGATGATCTTTCTGATATCATCGAGGGGCTCAATGCTCCTTCTGATGCCCACGGTGGTGAGCTTTCTGATGCAGAATCTGTAGAGTGAAAGGAGTGCGGCAGCGGGCTCATATTCCATATGGAGTGAGCACATGAGCTCGTTGATGCAGTTTCTCATTCTGGAGATCGCTGCGTAGAATTCGTGATCCTGATCGGTCTTAAGTGCCTCTTCGGCATCATCCGCATAGCAGAGGACCATGTCGTAAAGGACTACGATAAGCTCGGTTGAATTTGCAACGCTTATTCTTCTGGTGAATTCCTGCTTGAGATTATCTGTCATATCCTATCCCCCCTTACTGAAGAAGCTGTAAAACGGTCGAAGGTCTGTCGTTGGCCTGTGCAAGAACACTGGTTCCCGCCTGGGTCATTACGGTGTAGGTCGAATACTTGGTCATTTCCTCAGCCATATCGACATCCATTATCCTGGAGTAAGCTGCGGTCATGTTCTCTGCGGTGACATCAAGTCTTGCGTCGGTGTTCTCAAGTCTGTTCTGGTAAGCACCGAGCTGGCCTCTTACGGTATTTACGAAGTCCATTGCCTTCTTGATCCTGTCGATGCCTTCCTTTGCGGTCTTCTCGGTTGAAAGATCGAGTCCGGTAAGTCCCATGTTGCTGAGGTTGACGGCAGGGATCTGCATCTCGAGAACCTGGCCCTCGTTCGATCCTACCTGAAGTCTCATTGCTCCGATGCCGGTGCATTCAACTATGAGGGCTCCGGTAGCTCCGCTTGCGTTTGCCTGACTCTCGGGAACCGTAAGCTTAATATCGTATCCGTCGGGATTCGTTATCGTGATGACATTGTCGATCATGGAACCCGTGTACACGGTGGTCGAACCGCCGAATGTGACCGTCACATCCTTGGTTCCGTCAGCGTTTACTGTCCAGCTGATGTCATCGAAACTGTAATTTGCCGCGGGGATCTCCTTGGAATAGGTGAGAACCTTTACATCTACATTATCGGTATAGCCCTTGAGATCGTAGAATCCGTCGAGAAGGGGCTGTGAATTGAATTCGGTACTCTTGGAAACCCTGTCGACCTCATCTTTGAGCTGTTCGATCTCCTTCTGGATGATCTCCCTGTCATCGTCTGTCATGGTTCCGTTGGATGCCTGAACCGCAAGCTCGTTCATTCTCTGGAGCATCTCGGCTACTTCGGAAAGAGCGCCGTCAGCGGTCTCGATAACGGAAATTCCGTCCATGGTATTGTCATCGGCGGTATGTGTGCCGGTGATCTGGGCGTTCATTCTTTTTGCCATGGCAAGACCTGCGGGGTTATCCTTGGCCCCGTTGATCTTGAATCCTGATGATAATCTCTGAAGTGACGCACTGAGAAGGTCGTCGTTATTCTTAAGGGAATTATTGGCGATCATCGCCGAAACATTATAATTGATCCTCATGGAAGCTCTCCTTGACTGCCTTCAGGAATCTCTCGGATAACCTGAAGAGCTCTTTTCGACCGGCTCCCTCCTGTCTGTTTACACCGGCATCCTTGCCGGAGAGTTCGTATTTATTTGACTTTTCGGTTTCGTCCGCCTTTATGACCTTGACCCCGGCGGAGGTATTGAAACCGTCATTATTTAAGTCTGCAGTAAATATATCGGCAGCTCTGAGCAATTTCTTAAGTTCTGTGCCGGGATCTGCGGAAACAATACCGTTTACGGACCTTTCCCAGAGCTCGAGGTGTGCCCTGCATTCATTTCCGTAGGTATCGTTAAAGGTGATGTCCGCAGAGGACGATCCCTCTACTCCTCTGAAGGAAACCCTGACCTTGGAGATCTCTCCGCCTATATCCACCGGGATAAAATACTCTTCGACGCCTTCCTCCATTGCCTTTACGGCTACCGAAAGCTGTCTTCCTACCTGCTGAAGCGCCCTGACGTCGATCACTTCGCCGGCTTCGAAGGTCATCGCCTGCACATCGGATCTCATTTCGTTCAGGAACTTCGCATATTCTTCGTCCGGTTCTTCCGCGGATGCGATCCTCTCAAGGGCTTCATCCGCTTCTTTCTTAAGCTTTTCGTCTTCCTTTTTGCCGAAGACGGTCCTGTAAAGGTCATCGTCTGCGGAAAGGAGATTCTCTGCGGCTATGATGTTCTCCGCATTTACGGAAACGCCCGCATCTTCGATAAAGGAAAGAGCTCCTTCTCCGGCAAATGCCGCATTTCTGAGGTGCTCTGCCTTATCCTCGTAATATCCCCCGGGTGCTTCCCTGAAGGATGCCATGATCTGATCCGTTATGGATCGTCCCGCAGATACGACCTCGGAAAGGCCGGTTCCGTCATCGATCCTGACGTCCATTCCCCTGAACTTCGCGCTTCTGACCGCTGAAAGAAGGTTTGCGAAACCGAGCTCACTCTCCGTATTTACGACGGAACCGATCGCTGCCCCGTCCTTCTTTTCGATCTTATCGAGCATGCGGTAGATTCCGATGTAGGTTTCCCTTTCCTCTGCGGTTATCTCTCTGCTCTTATCGAGGGCGTAAAGGAATTCCGCGTAGTTTTCGGATGCTTTCTCGAATCCGTCGGTATTTACGATCCTCTCATCGAGGAAGCTGTTTATCTCATCAAAGCTCTTTTCGAGAGGGTTGATGCCGTTTCTGATCATATCGAGGACTGCGGCGGGCTTCATTTTGTCGATGACCGATGTTACGGTCTCATCGGCTGCCGCGATCCTGTCCATATTTTCGATGCTTATTTCCATGCGGTTGTAAGCAAGGATCCTGACATGCCTTCTGTTAAGGTCATTCAGTTCAAGGCCGAGGCCTTCCACAAGTCCGTCCACGCTTGTAAATGCCTTGCCAATGCTGTCTCCGAGGTCCTTTCTTACTTCGGTCGAAAGGGCTTCGTAGCTTTCGCCTGCTTTTTTAAGTCTTTCCTTTTCGCCGAGAGCGATCTCTTCAAATTCTCCGAAGGCAACCTCAGCGCTGACCCTTGGAACGAATACTCCGAGGGATGATGCGGGTGCGTCCTTAAGTTCGGTAACCGCGGTGTTTACCGCATTCATCAGTCTGTATGCGGCAACGGCATCTTCGGGGCTTCCTATGCTCATGCCGGGTGCATTGTCGCCATGGTCGGTAACGCCTGCGGTCTCGGGGAAGTATTTAAGGGCTACTTCCTGCTCGATCGCTTTAAGTCTGTCTATAAGATCCTCGATGGGAGCGGTATCGATCGCAAATCCGCTTCTTACAAGCTCGAGATTTACCTCGGCGGTCATGCTGAGCCTGATCTCCTGGATCTTTCTGGTATGTGCGATGTCCTCTGTATTAAGGACCGCATCCGAAAAATACTTAGCCTCAATAAGGGCTGCCTGCTCATAAACGCTGCCCTTTTCGGTGAGGTCCGCCATGTCAGCGGTCTTTCCGGAAGCGATGGCACGTGCTCCCGCACGGGCTGCTCTTTCTGCGGATACGGGGAACCGGATCTCGGAAATGTCCCGGGATTTAAGAATGTTTTCTTCGGTGACGGGAAGGTTTCTTTCAAAAAGCCACTCGGCGATCCTGTATCCTTCTTCGGGATCTTCCAAAACCCTGCCTGCTTCGATCATGCTCTCCCTGACGTTCTTCATCTCGGGAGTATCGAGAACTGAAGGGTCCATAGCCTGCACGGGTCTTTCGGGAGCCGCACTCTGGGCAACGTAAAAGTCCCTTACCGCAAGAGAAAGGTCATTTTCGATGATATATGCTTTTTCGGAATCGGTGGGTGCTTCGAGCTGACCTGCCAGATCGACCGTGCCCGAAACATCACGGATATTTTCGTCTGTTGCGGGGAGGTTCTGCTCGGCAAGGGCCTTTTTGACAACGCTGTCCAGGCCTCTGTTTCCGGCAGTATCTAAGACCGCATCATCAAGATCGTCGTTAAAGCCCCTGATGACGGTTCCGCCCTTTGCGGTCTCCGCCTTTACCTTATCGAGAATGGTGACGCTTTCATCGGGGGACATATTCCCAAGGTCGAATCCGTCCTCCTCGGCCTTTCGAAGATCCTCGCCGGACATGGTGTGAGCCATGACCACGCGGTAATTTTTGAGAACGCCCGCATCCTGAACGGCCGCATCTCTGGCAGCTCCGGCCAGAAGGCTGTGCTTGCCCTCTTCACCCGGGATCTGAAGGGTATTTGCGTTTCCGATATCCACAAGTGCGGACATACTTTCGGGAGAAAGCATATCCCCTTTTTGGATCTGCTTTCCCTGAGTGTTGTTCTTTATGTATTTAAGGGCCTGGGAATTGTCCTGTCCTTCGAATGTGATCTTCAATCTTAAATCTCCCGTTTTATGGATAAAATGGGGGATCCTTCCCGATCGTTTTTTTCGAGAAATTATCGAAAAAAGGTGAGTGCGTCCGTGCACTCACCTATAATTTCGGTCAAAAAGGCTGATTTCTTTAGCCTGTCAGAAGGTATACACAAGACCGCTGTAAGGATTCATATCGAGTTTTATTACATTATCCTGGAGAACACAGTGTTCCCTTACGGACTTTAATTTCTCGGGAGCACTTGTTCCGAAGCCTCCGAATCTTTCCTCGTCGGAATTGAGCACGAGCTTGTACTCACCGGCCTTAGGAACGGGAACAACGTAATTTTCCCATTTCATCGGGGTCATATTGAGGATGAAGAGCAGGTTCTTTTTGCCGGTTTCGTCTCTTCTGACAAAGGAGAAAATGCTCCTGTCCGCATCGTCCGCATTCATCCATTCAAATCCCGCCCAGCTGTCATCGATGCTGTAAAGGCAGGGGTATTTGTGATAGAGATCAAGGAGCTCACCGACGAAGGACTTAAGTCCGGAGTTGAGCTTTTCGCCGAGAAGGAACCAGTCAAGCTCTCTTGCTTCGCTCCATTCCCTTTCCTGGCCGAAGTCCTGACCCATGAAGAGGAGCTTCTTGCCCGAATGACCGAACATATATGTATATCCGAGTCTGAGGTTCGCATACTTGTCGATCTTGTAGCCGGGCATCTTCTCGACCATGGAACACTTGAGGTGTACGACCTCGTCATGGGAAAGGGGAAGTATGTAATGCTCGGACTCGTTATATGACATCGCGAAGGTCATCGAATGATGATCGCCGCCTCTCATAACGGGATCGAGCTTCATATATTCGCAAAAATCATGCATCCAGCCCATGTTCCACTTGAAGGTAAAGCCGAGGCTTTCGGTTCCGATGGGTCCGGTGACATTAGGCCATGCGGTGGATTCCTCCGCAACGGTTATGAATCCGGGATAGGTTCCCCTTACCACGGAATTCAGATGGCGGAAGAAAACGATGGCATCGAGATTCTTGTTGTCGCCGTACTTATTGGGAAGCCACTGTCCGTCCTTTTTGCCGTAATCGAGATAGAGCATGGAAGCTACGGCATCGACGCGGATACCGTCGACATGGAATTCCCTGAGCCAGTAAAGTACGTTGGCGATAAGGAAGTTCTTGACCTCGGGCTTGGCCAGGTTGAATATCTTGGTACCCCAGTCGGGATGCTCTCCGCGCCTCGGATCGGGATCTTCGTAGATGCACTCTCCGTCGAACTTTCCGAGTCCGTGCGCATCGGTCGCAAAGTGTGCGGGAACCCAGTCAAGGATGACACCAACACCCGCTTTGTGGAGTTCGTTAACGAGGTACATGAAATCCTCGGGAGTTCCGTAACGGGAAGTAGGTGCATAATAACCGGTCACCTGGTATCCCCACGATCCGTCGAAGGGATGCTCCGCAATGCCCATAAGCTCTATATGGGTATACTTCATTTCCTTCAGGTATTCGACGATCCTTGTTGCGAACTCGCGGTAGTTGTAGAAACCGTCCTCGGTTCCGTTCGGATGCTTCATGAATGAACCAATATGGCACTCGTAAACAGCCATCGGCTCTTTGTACCAGTCCTTCTTATCCCTTGCTTTCTCCCATTTGCTGTCGGTCCACTTAAATCCGGAAATATCTGCGGTAATGGATGCGGTACCGGGTCTGAACTCAGCCTGATTTGCATAGGGGTCAGCCTTGTAGAGCTTGGATCCGTCCTTTGCATAGATAAGGAATTTGTACATCTGTCCGGGAACGACGCCCTCGATGAATACGGACCAGATGCCGACGGGACCGAGCTTTTTCATCTCACCCTCGGCTTCGTTCCATCCGTTCCATGAACCGACAACGTGAACGGAAAGGGCATTCGGCGCCCATACTGCGAAGTAATATCCCTTTTTTCCGCCCTGCACCGAAGGATGTGCTCCGAGCTTTTTGTAGATATCGTAATGAGTTCCCTGTCCGAAGAGGTACATATCATCTTCGGAAATAAAAACTTCTGCAGCGGCAGGCACTGCAGGAGTCTTATTGGTTGTCTTCGAAGCCGCAGTCTTAGCGGGCTTCGAAGCAGTCGTTGTTTTCTTTTTAGCGGTAGTCTTTTCGGATGCCATTATCAAGACCTCCTTTAACAAATTTTAGGCGAAATCCTTTTCACCGAGAATTGTCATATCTTCAATATCATAACGCTTTCCGAGCAGGATATCAAAGAAATGCGTGGCGGTCTTTTTCTCAACATGCTTGATGGCATCGTCAACGATGCGCTTTACTTCCATTACGGTAACGGCGTGATCGTTGGACTGTCTCATTGAGATCTGTGTATGGAGCGCAAGCTCACCCATCTCGCCTATTACATATTCCCTCTCACGCGCATACTTCTTGGCGAATGCAACCAGCTTCTTTTCGCTGAGCGCCTTGACTTCCATATATGCGGTGAACATCTCGCACAGGGTGGGATACATATCCATGAACTTCTCGATATTTCTCTTCCTGTCGGCGAGGATGACTATCATGCCCTGATCTTCCTTGAGCAGCGCATTCTTGAGCTTCTCTGCTGTCTCCTCGGTAACATCGGTGACATCGCTCAGGATGAGTCCGCCGCCGGCAAGGAGCTTCATGGTTGCTTCCATGCTCTTTCCGTTCAGATTGTCACCCTTGATCCTTGCGACTTTTCCGGAAAGATTGTGGTCACTGTTCCTGACTTCCTTGAGGATCCTGATCGCAAGGTTTTCGACGTCTATTCCGTCGTCACCTGCAAGGATCGCGTTTCCGGTATAGGAAGCCATGCTGAGTGAATCGAGAAGAACCGCAAGCTGACGCTTTGCAGCCCTGCTCTGTATATAGGGACCGAAGAGTTCTTTTTCTTCTTTGGTCAGATCTCTTACCGAATCGTCATCGCCGACAAGGCGGATCCTTTCCTGGTTATCGCGGATGCGCTGCTTTGCGGCTTCTTCGTCTGCATCCTTTTCGGTAAGCTCCGCAATGGTCGTAACGGGAATGAGTCCGGTCTCAAGCTTTGCCTCATCGGGAAGTTCGTCCATCTCCGAAACGCGGCCTTCATAAATGGTCTCGCTTGCTTCGGCTTCTTCCTCGGATTCTCTTTCAAGAACCTCGAGAAGTGAATTGAGGATCTCTGTCTCGAAATGATCGAAAAGCTCTCCGGTCTGTACTTTGACCTGCTCGTGGAATTCTTCCTGAAAGCTCTTTTCAAGCTCGGCCTGTCTTTTTTCCCACTCTTCGAGAACTTCCGCGATATTCATCTGACCGGTGATCTGTCTGGTGATCTCCTGGTCATCGGGAAGTACAAGACGGATCTGTCCGTCGGTCTCCTGCGAAAGAGCGGAGGCGATGGACTCGGGAGGCTGGTCGGTAAGTGCATCCTGGATACGGACGGACTGGGTCTCGGTAAGGTTGTTATACCTTGACATATCCTTGGGATAATAGGACTTGATATTGCCTTCGTCCTTAACGACGCGGTCTTCCTCGGGCTCTGCGATCTCGGCATCCTCCACGGAATCGAGGGTGGGATAATCCTTCTCCTCGGGGATCTCGGCTACTTCTGCCGTCTCGGTAAAGATGGTCTCGGGAGCTTCATCGGGAGAGATGTCGCCGGTATCGTAATCGTATTCCTTTTCCTTGGCCTCGGAATACTCGGGATTGTCGAGGCTTCCGGTATCGGGATCGATCATGGGAGCCATGAGGGTCCTGGTAACGTCCGAGCTCTGTGCGGGCTCGCCGACAACTTCCCTGACTGCGGAAGCAAGTGCCTTCTGAAGATCGATGGTGTTGTACTTGCCGACATCAACGGTCTTGACGCGGATCTCGGGCTCGGCGGGAATATCGATTCCCCTGAAGATCCTGGTCTCATCGGAAAGATTGTGTGTCTCGAGAGCAGCCTGGACCTGTGCGGGATCGTAGACGATGGTATCCCCGGGAGCGGTCGCCTTATTGATGGCAGAGATCTCCTCTGCGGTGATCTCCCTGGTAGCTCCCTCGTCTTGAACCTCTATCCTGCGGGTATCTTCCCTGACCTCGGTCTCGGCAGTGATCTGCGATGTATTCTGATCGGTAGCGGGCTCTTCGTCCTTGGCTTCCTTCCAGTTATCGAAGATCTTCTGCTGTTCGGGAGTAAGCTCGGTGTATTTCTTCTTAAGAAGCATTGAAGCATACACATACTTGCCGTCGCCGAATGCTGCGATCAGCTGGTCGCATTCATGGATGCAATCGCTCTCTCGTCCGGCAAGATAGTACTGATAAGCAAGGGTGTATGCCCACTTTTCGGTATATTCGATACTCTTCAGTGTTTCGAGGGTCTCGATCTTCTGCTCTATCTCGACATGGAGCATCTGATCGCGCATATACTTGAGCTTGTAGACCCTGGGATCGTTCTCGCGTGCGATCCTTTCGAACTCGTTATATGCATAAACAGCCTGAACTATATATTCTTTCTTGATGTAAAGCTTGCAGAGATAATAGCAGATATTCTTGTTTTCGGGAGCCTTGCGGTATGCGATCCTGTAAAGCTCGATCGCATCGTCATATCTCATGACCTTTCTGTAAAGGTCTCCGATACGTACCAGTGTTTCCACGGGCTTTCTTTCCCAGTCGATCGTATCGGCTATTGCTACGGCATCGAAGTATTCTTTTTCATCGATGAGTTCGTTGATCTTCTGCAGTTTTACCTTATATTCGAACTTATCCACAATTTCACCCCTAAATAAGAGAAAAAAACCACAATATATACTGATCCAATCTTTGAAATTGTACCATAACTAGTGTTAGGATGTCTATAATACCCGACTATATTTTGTGATTTTTGTGAAAAACCACACTAAATGTTGCCGGCCTTGTGGATAAACAAAACGCTGCCCCATATATAGGGACAGCGTTTATTGTTTCAGATATTACCGGGATCTCACAGAAGATCGGTGAATGCGGCGAACTGCCCGAGCGTTAGGGCTTCTCCCCTGATCTTCAGATCGAGTCCCATCTCCGTGAGGAGCTTTTCCGTCTTTTCCCGGGGAATCTTCGTATCGGGGTTGTTCTGAAGTGCGTTGGACAGGGTCTTTCTTCTCTGCATGAAGGATGCCTTGATGATGCCGAACATCTTCGCGGGATCCTTTACCTCTACGGGAGGCTTATCGTACAGATCGAGCCTTATGACGCTGCTTCCGACTCCGGGCATCGGGAAAAAACTCTCGGGCGGAACATCGAGGACTATCTCGGGTTTTGAATAATACTGTACCGCAAGGGACAGTGCGCCGTAATCCTTGGAGCCGGGGCCTGTCTGCATCCTCTCGGCAACCTCGGTCTGGACCATTACGGTTATGCTCTTAAAATGTATCCCGCTCTCCAAAAGTCCCGTTACTATCGGGGTTGTGATGTAATAGGGGAGATTTGCGACGACCTTGACGGTCTCTCCGGGATAGGTGTCTGCGATCGCATTAAGATCCGTCTTCAGAACATCCGCGCAGATGACATTTACATTGTCAAAAGAAGCCAGCTCTTCCTCGAGCACGGGGATCATCTGCTTATCGATCTCGATCGCCGTTACGTGTGAAGCTGCTTCGGCAAGCTTTTTCGTAAGGCTTCCGAGTCCGGGACCTATCTCCACGACATGGTCCTCACCGCACACTCCCGCAGCTTCGACGATCCCGTCCAGAACCCCTTCATCCGTAAGGAAATTCTGTCCGTATTTTTTCTGCGCTCTGATATTATGCTTGCGCACGATGTTCATCGTGGCGTTTTTCTGATCGGAATAAGGCATTCTTACGCTTTCTTTTCGCTGCGGAGCTTTTCTGCGAAGCGGGCAAATCTCTTCATTGCCTCTTCGAGTCTTTCGAGTGAATATGCATAGGATATTCTCAGGTATCCTTCACCGCTGTCGCCGAATGCGGTTCCGGGAACCGCGGCAACCTTTTCCTCCCTCAGGAATCTTTCGGCAAATTCCTCACTGGTCATGCCGAATTCCTTGATGCAGGGAAATACATAGAAAGCACCGAAGGGTTCGAAGCACTCGATGCCCATCTCCCTGAACGCATTGAGAAGGAATCTTCTGCGCCTGTTGTAGCTTTCCCTCATCATCTCGACATCCGCATCACCGTTCTTAAGCGCCTCTATCGCGGCATACTGGCTGGTGGTAGGTGCGCACATGATGGCGAACTGATGGATCTTGGTCATCTGTGCGATGATGTTCTCGGGTCCGCATGCATATCCGAGTCTCCATCCGGTCATTGCATAAGCCTTGGAGAAACCGTTGATGAGAATGGTGCGCTCCTTAAGGCCGGGGAGGGTTACGATCGATACATGCTTTCCCTTGTAGGTAAGCTCGCTGTATATCTCGTCGGATATCACATAGAGGTCGTGCTTTACGATGACCTCGGCGATAGCCTCGAGATCGCTCTTTTCCATGATGGATCCCGTGGGATTGTTGGGGAAAGGAAGGATAAGGATCTTGGTCTTATCGGTTATCTTTTCCTCGATCTCTTCGGGGGTAAGGCGGAATTCGTTCTCTGCCTTAAGGTCGATGATAACGGGAACGGCGCCCGTCAGAACGGCACAGGGCTCGTATGATACATAACTGGGCTGGGGAATAAGGACCTCGTCTCCGGGGTTGCACATTGCCCTGAGAGCCATGTCGATACCCTCGGATCCGCCGACCGTGATGAGCACCTGCTTTAAGGGATCGTAGCTCACCTTCTGGGTACGGTAAATATAATTGCAGATCTCTTCCCTGAGCTCTTTGAGTCCGGCATTCGAGGTATAGAAGGTGCGTCCCTTTTCGAGAGCATAGATACCTTCATCCCTTATATGCCACGGTGTGTCAAAGTCAGGCTCACCGACGCCGAGTGAAATGGCGTCCTTCATCTCGCTGACTATATCGAAAAATTTTCTTATGCCCGAAGGCTTTATATCTACTACTTTTTTTGAAAGAGGGTCTCTCATGGTGTGACTATCTCCCTGGTGTCTTCCTTCTTTTTGCCAAGTATGGTTCCGTGATCCTTGTACTTCTTGAGAATGAAGTGGGTCGCGGTACCTGTTACGGTCTCAAGCGCGGAAAGCTTTTCGGATACGAATCCGGATACTTCCCTGATCGTCTTGCCTTCGAGGATGACCATAAGGTCATATCCGCCGGCCATAAGATATACGCTCTCAACCTCGGGGTAATTGTAGATGCGCTCCGCAATATTGTCGAAGCCCTGTCCTCTCTGGGGTGTTACCTTGACCTCAATGAGGGCGGTAACCTTTTCGGTGGACATATTATCCCAGTTGACCATGGTATGGTAACCGCAGATGGTGCCGTCGATCTCAAGCGCCTTAAGCTCCGCCGCCACCGCTTCCTCGGTGACGCCCAAAAGCACCGCCAGTTCCTTGGTGCCGATGCGGCTGTTTTTTTCGATTATACGGAGCAGTTCTTCGCGGAATTCCATATTTGCCTCCTGAATTGAATCTTATATTTTTTCACCCGGTCTGTTCAGACACGAACTGACCGAGCCGTTGAACACTATCTTGTCCCTG
>JAEEGK010005705.1_pt1 | contig 30093 bp, 27 predicted proteins | sample 8958771 | NCBI WGS metagenome assembly JAEEGK01 (sample SAMN16246547, study PRJNA631951) | gut metagenome | biome: gut microbiome; feature: rumen; material: SC-attached | host: Bos | place: Iran: Karaj | collected 2018-10 | reverse complement strand
TTGGAAAAGGCTTGAGCGAAACTTTAATCATAGGCTCTTTGACTTTACGGAGCTTTTTCGACAAGCTGAGGAGCACCGAAAAAACGGTGCTCCTTCTGTTATTGATCCATATGCCTGTCCGCATTTCCTGCCGCGACACAGCAGCAGGCGGTCACAAGCCCGACCGTTCCGCCGACCATGCACCCGATCACAAATCCGAGCATTCTGCTCACCTCCCGCTCTAGTATCGGCTGTCTGATACAGTTTATGCAGCGGGGGCAGTGTCGGTTCATGTCGCAGGGAGCATATCGACCAGTGCGTGATAATATTTCAGCGTCGGCAGGGGATAGCCGATCCTGCGCGTCAGATATCGTTCGGCGTAGTCCGCGAACTGATGAAGGCTCTCGCCGCTCACACGGAACGCAAAGAGCTTTTCGTAGTCCGCATAGACCGCATTGCGCGCGGCAAGCAGCGCAGCCTTTGTCACGGGAATGTCGGTCTCTGAGAGCTCCTCCGCGCAGTTCATGCAGATCATGTCGGATTCTGCAATGCGCAGCACCGGCTCCTCCGGAAGATATGTCAGACAGCTCATGCAGCAGAGCAGATTCGGCGCATAGCCGAGCTCTGTGATGAGCCGCAGCTCGAAGACCGCCTTGACCTGCGCACGCGGACGGCGCTGCTTTTCATCGGTGAGGTGAAACAGCGAGAGCAGGAACAGCCGGAGAAGCTCCGGCTGCGGCTGATCGGTTTCTGTCAGGCGGATGAGCTCGGAGAAATAGGACGCGAGCGCCAGAGACTCCAGCTCTGTGCGCAGCGCATAAAACTGATTGATCGCGGCGGCGCTGTCAAGATAATAGCGCCCGCTGCTCTGCCGCAGGCAGAATTCACCGTAGGTAAAGATCTGCACGACAGCGGCATATTTGCTGCCCGCCTTGCGGATGCCCTGCGCGGAGACCGTGCGGATGCCGCTGTCTGTCAGCAGATCGAAGATCACGCCGGTTTCACCGTAAGCGGTCTCACGGATCACCAGCCCCTTGACTGTCAGATGTGTCTGCATAGGCAGCTCCCTCCGCGGCGTCGCAGACCTCCCTGTAATGCAGATATGCCGCAACACTGCCGCTCTCGCAGAAGGCTTCCCAGCGCTGCTGCCGTGCGGCGGTGCGGTTCTGCTCCGTGAAAAATGCGTTTTCCTGGTGCATAGCAAATGCCGCCTCCCTTCGGAAACAGCATATGCAGATATGTCACGGATTTACATGGAAAATCTTGTTTTGGATGATGTGGATAAACGGGAAGCGCTCACTGCTCCTCCGAAAGCCCGAACTGTGAGATCAGCAGATCACGGTTGCGCCAATCCTCCTTGACCTTGACCCATGTCTGGAGATTGACCTTGATGCGGAAGAATTCCTCGAGCTGCTTGCGTGCGGCGGTCGATGCCTTCTTGATCATCGCGCCGTTCTTGCCGATGATGATGCGCTTGTGCGACTCGCGCTCGCAGTAGATCAGCACAGAGATGTTGAGGATATCCTTATCCTGCCGCTCGGAGAACTGCTCTGTGACGACTGCGACGCCGTGCGGCACTTCATCCTGCAAGAGATAGAGAAGCTGCTCGCGGACGATCTCTGCGGCGAGCACGCGCTCCGGCTGATCGGTGAGCATGTCCTCCGGGAAATAATGCGGTCCCTCGACGGCACGCGAAAGCAGCTCCTGCAAAACATCGTCGATGCCGTCGCGCTTTGTGACGGACACGGGAATCAGCGCCGCGGGATGCCAGCGGCGGTCTGCTTCTGCGAGGAGCGGGGCGAGCTTCGCCTTCTCCTGCAAAAGGTCGATCTTATTGTAAACGAAGATGACCGGCGTGCCCTGCTTGGTGAGGTTGTCGAGCATGGTCTGCTCCTGCTCGCCGAGGGGCTTCGTGCAGTCCTGCATGAAGATCACGCAGTCGATGTCGGAGACTGCATCCTTCGCTGCTTTGAGCATCTTGTCTCCGAGCTTGGTCTGTGCGCGGTGGAGACCCGGCGTATCGGTGAAGACAAGCTGTGTCTCACCGATCACGCGGATGCCGGTGATGCGGGTGCGGGTCGTCTGCGGCTTCGGGCTGACCGATGCGATTTTCTCTCCGACCAGCGCGTTCAGCAGCGAAGATTTGCCGGCATTTGTATGCCCGGCGATCGCTGCAAAGAGGATCTTCGTTTTTTCGTCGTTGCGGATGGTGCCTGCCATAGATTATTCCTGATCCTCCGGGGTGATGAAGCTGGTGTCTCTTGAGAAGCCGAGCTTTTCGAGCACAGACTCTTCCTTCTCGCGCATCTTACGCTGCTCAAGCGGAGAAGTTTCGTGGTCGTAGCCGAGCAGATGCAGCATCGAATGCACCGTCAGGAATGCGACCTCGCGCTCCAGAACATGTCCGTACATCTTTGCCTGCTTCACTGCCATTTCCATCGAGATGACGATATCGCCGAGCAGCACGAAGCCGTTTTCGGCGTTGATCTCAAGATGGTCGCCCTCGCAGAGCGGGAAGGAGAGCACATCGGTCTCCATATCCTTGTTGCGGTACTGCGCATTGAGCTTGCGGATCTCCTCATTGTTGACAAAGGAGACGCTGACCTCGGTATCGTGACCGAAGTTTTCGGTGGTGAGCACTGCCTGGCAGCAGCGGCGGATCAGCAGACGGATGCCGACCGGGATCTTGACCTCATGCTGTGTGTCTTTGATATAAACCTTTAATTTAGCCATTGTGATTCTTTTTCCTTTCGTGAGATTGTGTATTTTTATGCTCGTAAGCAGCGTAAGCGGTGATAATATCCTGCACCAGTCTGTGACGCACGACATCCTTCTCGGAGAACTGGTGGATCTTGATGTCATCCACAGACTTCAGGACGCGCATCGCCTCGATGAGACCGGAGCGCTTCGGATCGGGCAGGTCGATCTGCGTAATATCGCCGGTGATGACCATTTTGCTGCCCTCGCCGAGCCGCGTGAGGAACATTTTGATCTGCTCGGAGGTGGTGTTCTGCGCTTCATCGAGGATGATGAAGGCATTGTCGAGCGTTCTGCCGCGCATGTAGGCGAGCGGCGCGATCTCGATGATATTCTTCTCAAGGTCGCGCTCGACGGCTTCCGAGCCGAGCATTTCAAAGAGGGCGTCATAGAGCGGGCGCAGATAGGGATCGACCTTATCCTGTAAGTCGCCGGGGAGGAAACCGAGCTTTTCGCCCGCTTCAACAGCCGGTCTTGTGAGAATGATGCGGTTGATCTCATGTGCCTTCAGCGCCTTGACCGCCATTGCGACGGCGAGATAGGTTTTGCCCGTGCCGGCAGGACCGATGCCCAATACGATTGTGTTGGACGAGATTGCGGAGAGATACTGCTTCTGCCCGACGGTGCGCGGACGGATGGGCTTTCCGGTGACGGTAAAGCTCACGGCATCCTGTGTCAGTTCCCGGACCTCCTCGGCGGCATCGTCGGCCACCATCGAGAGGACATAGCGCACAGTCTGCTCGCTGAGCCCGTCGCCCTTTGCGACGGTATCCATGAGGAGCCGGAGCGCCTGCTCGGCGCGGTCGATATCCTGCGCGGCGCCCGTGATCTTGACCGCTGTTCCGCGGTTGACAATGACAACATTGAATTTCTTTTGGATGAGATTCACATTTGCGTCATAATTGCCGAACACAGCTGCCATCAGATCGGAATGGCCTGCGTCCCAGATGCGTTCTGCCATGTATGCACTTCCCTTTTTGCGGCGGAGTTTCCACATCGGATCTCCGCACATAAATTTCTATTGTCATTATACCACAAAAAAATCTAAAATGGAATAGTTTTATGATAATTTTACAAAAATTTCACTTATCTTTCCGATAACGCCCTCAAAAACATAGTTGATTTTCAGCGATATGCCCAAATCGGTTTGTTGAAAACTCACATTCCGCGCAAGAATGCGGTCTTCGGCATGGAAATTCTGCTCAAAACGGCGGGCTGCTTCCTCTAAAACCGCCTTCGCTTCCGCCTCCGAAAAGACAGTGATGCCTGTGAGCTGTTCGGTGTAATGGCAGCGGAGCACAGAGAGGGGGAGCGGGTGTCCGAAGACGCTGAGCGGTGCGCGGTCCTCCTCGTATATAAATGTATATGCCGGCTCCTGAAAGCCCCATGTGAGCGGGATGCGTTTGCCGAACGCGAGCAGATAGGATGCGGTCTCCGTTTCGCCGCGGACGGGCAGCTCTGTGCAGAAGGGCTGTTCCTGCGTGAATTCCGCTTCGTAGATGCCGGTGATGACACCGTCGCCGCGGTAATAATGGGTGATGCCGAATTTGTCGGTATCGACGCCGGAGATGAGCAGGTCGCCGGGCTTGACGGCATCCCCGACCTTGCAGACGGCGTGTCCGCCGAGCACGCTGATATCGGTGATCTGTGCGGGCACAGCGGCGATGTAATTGGACGCGGCATGCGGGTGCGAAAGCTGCGGGGGACTGAGCTCCTCTGCGATCTCGACGGTCAGGCGCCCGCCCGTGTGCCGCATGGAAATGCGTTCGATGTCGCGGACGGCAATGCGCATGCGCTGCTCTGCGTAGGTGAAGGAAATATCGCGGACGGGCGTGCCGCAGGTGATGCCGAGCGATTCGAGCGCCGCCAGAATCTCCGTGTCGCTGAGACGGCTGTTCCCTGTGATGACAATGCTGCGGATATAGGCGTTGCTCCACCAGAGAAAGCCGCAGCCGAGGAGCAGCCCGAGCGGAATGCCGATGCGCAGGCGATAGGGGCGCAGGCGGCGGAGCAGCCCTGTCTCGCGGGTGATGCGGAGCGTGACGCCGTGTGCTGCTGCGGCGGTCTCAAGCGGGGCACGGTCGCAGCGGCGGATCTCTCCGTGCAGCACGCCGCCCTGCATCTGCTGATTCCGGCAGCGGATGCCTGCTTCCCGGAGCGCAGCACGGAAGGCAGGGAGCGACACGCCTTCCGCTGTGAAAGTGACAGTACCCGTGATCGGACGCATCTCAGAGCCCTCCGTCAAATTCGATGGCAGCGATCTCGCCGCGGATGTGCAGACCGCTCCGGCTGTAATCGGAGGCGGTGAGCGACTTGCCCCAGACGGCGACGCGGTGCGTTCCGGCGCGCAGGAGCATGAGCATATCGCTGCACTCGATGAGCTGGGCGCAGCAGTCGAGATAAAGATCGGTATTCCCGCAGATTTCCATGCGGTCCGGAATCAGGGAAGGCAGTCGGTGCATGTGGGTCTCTCCTTTATTGTGCATTGTTCTATCCGTAATCTATGCGTGCGGTTCTGATTGTATGCGGGCGGACATAGAATTGCATGAAAGAAGGGATGACATGACCGCTGTGACCGCACGGAGCGCCTCGGCGCTCCCGACCGCATTTGCCCTGCTCGCCGCCCTGCTGCTCACCGCACAGCATGCACGCGCTGTTTCGGCGGCGGTCTCTGCGCGAATGCTGCTCTGCACGGAGACGCTGATTCCCTCGCTCTACGGCTGCACCGTTCTCGCGAATCTCATACAGGCGACAGGCAGCGGCGCGTGGCTCGGGGCGCGGCTGCGGCACCTTGCCGGTGTGCTCCGTGTGCCCGCGGCGGCGATGGGTATTTTCCTCGTGAGCCAGCTCGCGGGATACCCCGTCGGGGCGGTGCTCCTGCGGAAAGCTGCCGATGACGGCACGCTGACACCCGCGGAGGCAAGACAGCTCGCGCCGTGCTGCTTCGGCGGCGGTCCTGCATTTCTCGTCGGGCTCGCAGGGGCAAAGCTCTTTGGTGCGGCGGCGGCGGGCTGGGTGATGCTCTCTGCGTGCATCCTCTCCAATCTCATTCTGCTGCGCGTGACAGGCAGGCGGCAGGATCCTGCGCAAACAGCGCCGGTGCAGGTCACATGCTCTGCGGAAATGCTCACGGATGCCGTATCCGCTGCTGTGAAAACAATGGCAGGGATCTGCGGGACAGTGCTGCTGTTCGGCGTATTGACGGCACTCACGGAGCAGCTCGGGCTCCTGCCGGCAGCCGTGCGGATCATCGGACGGTGCGGTATCCCTGCGCAGACCGCGGAAGCGCTCCTGCACACGCTCACGGATGTCAGCCTGCTGCCGGAGCTCTTTTACTGCGGGCTGCCGTTTTCCGTGCTGCTGCCGCTGACGGCAGGGCTGCTCTCCTTCGGCGGCATCTGCGTCCACTGCCAGTGCCTTGCTGCCGGGCGCGGACTCTGCCCGCTGCCCCGTCTGTTCTGCATCCGCACTGCCGCCGCGCTCCTCACTGCCGGGATCACGGCGGCGCTTCTCCCGTGCATCCCGCTGCCGGAGACTGCCGCGGTCTTTTCTGCGCAGACGGCGCTTTCACAGAGCCGCTCACCGCTCCCTGCCATACTGATTTTTTTGACCGGATTCCCATTTCTTCTAAAAAAGGACTAGACAAATCGAAAAAAATATGTTATAATGGAGAAAACAGACGGCTCCATGTGAAATCAACGGGATGATTCCGGCTGTCAGTGATAAATGAGGTGACCAAAATGGGACTTTTTGATGTATTTTCCAAGGGCGGCAAGTATTTCGGCAAGGCGATCGAGCCGAAGTGCGAATACTGCGAGCACGGCAAGCGCACAAAGGACGGCGGCAAGGTGCTATGTACGAAGAAGGGCATGGTGGATGCATCGTTCCACTGTCCGAAGTTTACCTATTCCCCGCTGAAGCGCATTCCTGTGAAGCAGATGAATCTGGTCGGCTTCCTTGAGGGCGATTATGACGAGAAGAACGACGACGAGCCGGTCGAGACCGCGAAGAAGCCGGCAGGCAAGCCTGCATCTTCCGCCTCGGCACCGGCAGCAAAGCCTGCACCGGCGCCTGCTCCGGCAGCAAAGCCTGCACCGGCTCCGGCAGCGAAGCCGGAGACTTCCGCTTCCGCTCCGGCTCCTGCACCCGCTGCAAAGCCTGAGACCTCTGCAACGGCGGATCCTGCGGCGGCACCTGCACCTGCGCCCGCAGCTCCGGCTGCATCGGCAGCAGCAGACCTCGCGGCACTCGCTGCGGCAGCAGAAGCAGCAGGTGGCTACAATCCCGACGAGGAAAAGGCAGATCCGGCAGCTTCGACCGGTCTGACCGAAATGTAATCAGCATCAGCCCGAACGGTGATCTGTTCGGGCTGATATACTATTTATCCGCAACTGACGCAGAGAGGAGAAACGGCATGGGCAATGCACTTTCGGTCTATCTGTGCCGCCTTCTGCGGCATGCCCCGGAGGATGCCGGGCTGCATATGGACAAGCACGGCTGGGTCGGTGTGCAGGAGCTGATCGACGGGGTGAACAGATACAGCAAGTTTCATCTTGACCGCACAGCGCTCGAAACGCTTGTTTCGGAGGATGAAAAGGGACGCTACCGCTTCGATGAGACGCATACGCGCATCCGCTGCTGTCAGGGACACTCGGTTCCGTGGGTGGAGCCGATTCTGACACCAGCGCAGCCGCCCGCTTTTCTGTATCACGGCACGACGACCGAGGCGGCAGGGCAGATCGACCGCAGCGGCGCGATCCTGAAAATGGCGCGGCATGCGGTGCACATGCACGCTGACCCCGGAATGGCATGGCAGTCGGCGGTGCGGCGAAAAAACAAGATTCCTGTGCTGCTCGTGATCGACGCGGGGCGCATGGCAGGGGACGGCTTTGCGTTCGCGGTCTCCGACAACGGTGTCTGGTGCACAGAGCGCGTGCCGGCGGAATATATCTGTGACCGCATCTTTCATTTTGCGTGAGAATCGAGGTGAACGGTATGGATCCTGAGCGTTCGGAGCGGCGGCTTTCGGCAGCGGCGATGGTTTTTCGCTGCCTGATGTGGTTTCCGGTGTGGATGCTGCTGCTGTCGATCCGGCAGCAGGGGGCCAAAATGCTTCTTCCGGCATCGGGCATCCTGCTGCTCGCTTCCTATGTGACCGCAGTCTGGTCGCGGATCTGGCGGCTGCATTTCGGCACGGTTTACCCCTGGCGCGGCAGGCTCATGACATGGCTGATGCTGCTCCCGGCGGCCTGCGGTGCAGCATATGCGGTTTATCGCCTCACGGGCGGGATCACGCCCTCGGTGCTTGCGGCGGGCGTGCCGCTCATCTTCCTCGCGGTGACGGCGGACAGGCAGGCGGACACTCTTTTCGGCGCGCCCTGCTACGGTGCCTTTCTCGCGCTGACAACGGGTGCGGCGTTCTTTATGCGGATCGCGGGAGTGCCTGTGCCGATGACGCTGATTCTTGTGCTGACCTGTGTGCAGTCGGCGGGATTCTTCCTGCTGCGCAATCAGTTCATGCTGCGGCGGCTCGTCAACCGGCGCAGTGCGCGGGAGACGGATGTGCCGCGGGAGATCCGGCGGCTGAATCTTGTGCTGACGCTGGTGATCTTCGGCGTGATCACGGTGCTGCTGCTGTTCCGTGCGCCGCTGACAGAGCTGCTGCGGATGATGACTGCGGGGGCATATCTCGCGGTGCGGTTTGTGCTGCAATGTGTCTATAAGCTGATCAATTTCTTCGGCGGCGATACGCCCGGCTATGAGGAACGCCCGACCGGCAGCGATGCAGAGCTGATGCAGCCTGACGGCGCGATTCATCCGCTCTGGCTGCTGCTCTGGATTCCGATTCTCTTTGCGGCATACTGCGTCTGGAAGATGTTTGTGTCGGAGTGGGTCTATGATATCCGCATGGCGCTCGGGGACTGGATCCGGCGGCTCCGGGGCGTGCCGGAGGAACACCGGGCACTGCCTGCCGTGACGGAGGGCGAAGCCTACACCGACACGGAGACGCGCACGGAGCGCGGGCAGTCGGCGCGGCAGGCGAAGCGGACATGGAAAAAGGAGCTCCGGCAGTGGCAGAAGCTCCCGGACGGCGCGGAGAAATTCTACGCGGGGTACCGCCTGCTGCTGCGGGCGCCGGCATGGGGCGGCGAGCAGCCGCGTGCATCGGAGACGGTGCGGGAGATCTGTGCACACTGGGCGGAGCAGACCGGCGGCGGGCTCGATGCGGTCACGGCGGATTTTCAGGCGCATCGTTATGCGGAGAATGCGCTGCCGGAGGGTGCTGTTGCGGAGATGGAGCGGGCACTGCTTGCCGCGGCATGGCACTAGCTCGACATATTCTGTGCGTTTTGCCGTGACGCAATCCGCCGATGCACAGCGATTTTCTGTCAGCAGACTGACCGCTCTGAGCAATCAGGGCGGTTTTTTCATATTATTTTAACCATCGCCTGCTATAATATCAGACGGCACAAGGCAGATATGACAAACCCTGCGCGGATTTTTTGTCAATTTTCCGAAAACGGTTGACAGAATGCACCCTTTTCGTGTATAATATAAGATGTATATTTATCGAAAGGCAGGGACCGTAAATGGGACTGACACAAACTGAAAAGATCCTTTCCGCGCACCTCGTCGAGGGTGAATTAAAGCGCGGCACTGAGATCGGCATTCGCATCGACCAGACGCTGACACAGGATGCGACCGGCACAATGGCTTACCTCGAATTTGAGGCAATGGGCGTGCCGCGTGTGCGCACTGAGCGCTCTGTCGCTTATATTGACCACAACACCTTGCAGAACGGCTTTGAGAACGCCGACGATCACCGCTTCATCGGAAGCTGCGCGAAAAAGCACGGGCTCTTCTTCTCCCGCCCGGGCAACGGCATCTGCCATCAGGTGCACCTTGAGCGCTTCGGCATCCCGGGCAAGACGCTGATCGGCTCCGACTCCCATACCCCGACCGGCGGCGGCCTCGGCATGCTGGCAATCGGCGCAGGCGGCCTCGATGTCGCTGTTGCAATGGGCGGCGGTGCATACTATATCACATGTCCGTACATCGTCAACGTAAAGCTCTCGGGCAAGCTCAGCCCGTGGGTCGCGGCAAAGGATGTCATCCTTGAGGTGCTCCGCCGCATGACTGTCAAGGGCGGTGTCGGCAAGGTCATCGAATACACCGGCGAGGGCGTCAAGGCCCTGACCGTCCCCGAGCGCGCAACCATCACGAACATGGGCGCAGAGCTCGGCGCGACCTCCTCGATCTTCCCTTCCGACGAGATGACCCGCGCCTTCCTCAAGGCGCAGCAGCGTGAGCAGGACTGGATTCCGCTCGCAGCAGACGCGGATGCAGTCTACGATGAGGTCATCGAGATCGACCTCTCGAAGCTCGAGCCGCTCGCTGCCTGCCCGCACTCTCCCGACAATGTCAAGACGACCGGCGAGATCGGCAAGCTGAAAATTGACCAGGTCTGCATCGGCTCCTGCACGAATTCCTCGCTGCTCGACATGATGAAGGTCGCTTACATCTTAAAGGGCAAGACCATTCACCCGGATGTCTCGCTCTCTATTGCACCGGGCTCCAAGCAGGTGCTCAATATGCTCGCTGCAAACGGCGCCCTCGCTGACATGATCGACGCCGGTGCGCGTATCCTCGAATCGGCATGCGGCCCCTGCATCGGCATGGGTCAGTCGCCGAACTCCGGCGGCATCTCGCTCCGCACCTTCAACCGCAACTTTGAAGGCCGCTCAGGCACAAAGGACGGTCAGATCTATCTTGTCTCTCCGGAGACCGCTGCGGCTTCCGCACTGACAGGCTATCTCACCGACCCGCGCACGCTCGGCGATATGCCGGAGTTCAAGCTGCCCGAGGTCTTCACGGTCAACGACAACATGGTGACGCTGCCGGCATCCGAGGCGGAGATGGATTCCGTCGAGATCAAGCTCGGACCGAACATCAAGCCGTATCCGGAGACCCATCCGCTGCTTGAGACCATCGAAGCACCTGTCTCGCTCAAGGTCGGCGACAACATCACCACTGACCACATCATGCCGGCGGGCGCAAAGATCCTCCCGCTGCGCTCCAATATCCCGAAGATCTCCGAGCACTGCTTTGCTGTGTGCGATGAGGAATTCCCGAAGCGTGCAAAGGCGCTCGGTCAGAGCATCATCGTCGGCGGCGCAAACTACGGTCAGGGCTCTTCGCGTGAGCATGCCGCACTCGCCCCGCTGTATCTCGGCGTCAAGGCAGTGCTGGTGAAATCCTTTGCGCGTATCCACCGTGCAAACCTCATCAACGCAGGCATTCTCCCGCTCACTTTCGTGAACGAAGCAGATTACGACAAGATCGCACAGGGCGACACCCTTGTCCTCGCGGGCGTCCGCAAGGCAGTCGAGGAGGGCAAGTCGGAGCTCACCGTCATCGACAAGACGAACGGTGCGGAGATTCCCGTGCTCTGTGAGCTCACCGGCAGAACCAAGGACATCATGCTGGCGGGCGGTCTGCTCGACTTCACCAGAGAAGCACTGAAATAATGCCGCAGATCGTTCAGCACATCAATCCCGCGAAGACAGGCGAAAAAGCGCCCGGTATCAGCAATCTTCTGCTGAAGCTGATCGCGCTGCTTGCCATGCTGACAGATCACATCGCATGGGGCTTTCTCCCGGCGGATTCCGCCGGCGGACAAATCTGCCATTTCATCGGCAGGCTCGCAGCGCCCCTCATGTGCTTCTGTCTCTGCGAGGGATACCACTGCACGCGGAATCTGCGGAAATACAGCCTGCGGCTCCTGATCTGTGCGGTCGCTTCGCATTACGCCTATGCGTTTTTCATGCACAGCATCGGCGTCACAAACCCGAAGTCGAGCATGATCTCAACACTAATGATCTCGCTGCTCGCACTGACGGTCATGAACGGCACGCAGATCCCGTATTCCTTCCGACTGCCGGTGCTCGCGATGCTTGCCTTCGGCGCACAGAAAACCTGCGACTGGGGCGCATCGGCAGTGCTCTTCACGCTGACCTTCGACATTGCGCGGAAGTTTGATGTGAAAATGCAGGCAAAGGGCTATCTGCTGGCGGCGATCTGCTATCTGATGCTTAAATCGGATGTGATCTTTGCCTCGAAGGAGAGCGTTCTCTCGCATCTCTACATGCTCGGCATCTTCCTCCCGATCCCGTTCATCGTATTCTATAACGGCGAAAGGGGCGGCGAACAGCTCGGGGCGCTCGCAAAGCCCGTACGGTGGTTCTTCTATGTGTTCTATCCCGCGCATCTGGCTGTGCTGGCGGTCATTCTGAGAACCGGGTGAAACTGCACAAAGCGGCATCCCGGAATTTGTGCAGCCCGCAGAATTTTCCGGGCGGCTGTGATATTTGACCGCTTTCAAACGTGTGTAGGGTAGGTGACGCAATGATATATTCCGATGACAGCACGGAGCCCGCGCTCAGCGACAGCGAACGCGCAGAGGCGGAGGCATCCGCACAGGAGCTCCCGCCGAAGGAAGACGAAAATTTCCTCTGGGGCGCCGCCGGTGCAGTCATCGGTCTGGCGCTCGGATGGGCGCTCTGCCGTGTGTTCGGTGACAATCCGCTGCTTCGCAGCATCCCGATCCTGCTCGGCGACCTGACCGCACGCATCATCAAGCGCGTGAAGGTTGACGAAATGACGCTTTCTCTGAAAGAACTGCTCCTCAAAGACCGGATTCTGCATGCAGTTCTGATCTATTTGCTCCTGAAAATCATCTGACAGAAATATTCTTGTGAAAGGACTGATTCCAATGGAAAAAATCAAGATGACAACCCCGCTCGTCGAGATGGACGGCGACGAAATGACACGGATCCTCTGGCAGTGGATCAAGGATATCCTCATCCTGCCCTATGTCGATCTGAAAACCGAATACTATGACCTCGGGCTCAGAAAGCGTGAGGAGACAAAGGATCAGATCACGATTGACAGCGCAGAGGCAACCAAGAAATACGGCGTCGCTGTCAAGTGTGCGACCATCACCCCGAACGCCGCGCGTGTCGAGGAATACGGTCTCTCCGAGATGTGGAAGTCGCCGAACGGCACCATCCGTGCAGCGCTCGACGGCACCGTCTTCCGTACGCCGATCCTCGTGAAGGGCATCACCCCGTATATCCCCACCTGGACAAAGCCCATCACCATCGCCCGTCATGCATACGGCGATGTCTACAAGAACTGCGAGATGCAGGTGCAGGGCGGCGGCAAGGCAGAGCTCTGCTTCACCGACAAGAACGGCAGGGAGACCCGCAAGCTGATTCATGAGTTCACCGATGACGGCATCATCCAGGGCATCCACAACCGCGATGCCTCGATCTCCGGCTTCGCACATGCCTGCTTCAAGTATGCGCTCGACAGACGGCAGGATCTCTGGTTCGCATCCAAGGACACCATTTCCAAGATCTACGATCACCGCTTCAAGGATATCTTCTACGAGATCTTTGAGGCAGAATACAAGGAGAAGTTTGCAGCAGCCGGCATCGAGTTCTTCTACACCCTGATCGACGACGCCGTGGCGCGTGTCATCCGCTCGAACGGCGGCTACATCTGGGCCTGCAAGAACTACGACGGCGACGTCATGTCCGACATGGTCTCGACCGCTTACGGCTCGCTCGCGATGATGACCTCCGTGCTCGTCTCCCCGACCGGCATCTATGAGTATGAGGCAGCGCACGGCACCGTGCAGCGCCACTACTACAAGCATCTGAAGGGCGAGGAGACCTCCACCAACTCCGTCGCGACCATCTTTGCATGGTCGGGCGCACTCCGCAAGCGCGGTGAGCTGGACGGCATCTCTGCACTCTGCGACTACGCTGACAAGCTCGAGCAGGCGACCATCGCAACGATCGAGGACGGCATCATGACCGGTGACCTCTATCTGCTCTCGAAGCTCGAAAACAAGAAGAAGGTCAATTCCAGAGAATTCCTCGAGGAAATCGGCAAGCGCCTTTCCGCGGCACTGGGATAAGGAGGCATTCGCAATGGCGAAACAGGAGATCTCATCTTCTGTCATCCGGCGGCTTCCCCGGTATCATCGGTTCCTCGGAGAGCTGGAAAAACAGGGCATTGCCCGCATTTCCTCCAAGGAGCTTTCGGTGCAGATGGGACTCACCGCCTCACAGATCCGGCAGGATCTCAACTGCTTCGGCGGCTTCGGGCAGCAGGGCTACGGCTACAATGTCGCCGCGCTGCGTGAGGAGATCGGACAGATTCTCGGCGTCAACGCACACCGCAGAACGATCCTGATCGGGCTCGGCGATCTCGGCAGAGCCATCGCGACCCATGTCAGCTTCCCGCAGTGCGGCTGTGAACTGATCGGACTCTTCGACTCGAACCCCTTTGTTGCCGGGCGGGATATTTCCGGCATGCCCGTGCACCACACCGACACGCTCGCCGGATTCTGCCATCAGGAGCATCCGGAGCTTGCCGTGCTCTGTGTCCCGGAGGATGCAGCAAATGCCCTTGCGCAGCAGCTCGCGGCGCTCGGCATCCGCGCCTTCTGGAATTTCAGCCACGGCGACTTGAAGCTCAGTGATCCCGATATTGCCGTGGAAAATGTCTATCTGGCAGACAGTCTCCTGACGCTCACCTACGGCCTGCGCGCTGCGGATGAACAGCCGCACGGCTGAGCTTTCATTCCGTTACTGACCGCTCTGCGGTTCTGTATAAATCTCACTAAAGAAAGGAAATGTCTTATGCGATTTCAAAAGCTCATGTGTGCCGCCGTCGCAGCAGCAATGACAGCCGCTGCCTCGGTCGGTACCGCAGCACTTCCCTCCCTCGCAGCCGGCGATGAAACACCGCTGGTATTTGATATTCAGTGTGCCGGTTCCAACGGAGTGGAGCTGACCTCGGAGGCAGTCGCAGACGGTGATATCTCCCTCGACGTCTCTGTCTTCGTTCCCTCAAACCCCGGCGTCAATTCAGTTCAGCTCAAGTTCATGGTGAACGACGGACAGGTCGATGAGAGCGGCAATTTCGGCAACTACGGCTTCTATATGACCGATGCCGGATATGCAAGCCCCTATTGCTTCGACAGCGCAAACAGCGGCGATGCCTCTGCTGCGTTTGTCAGCCTCTTCACTGCTTCCCGGATGAATATTATCTGGACTTATGCAGCGGATCCGAACAAGCTCGCGGATTCTTCGTCTGAGCCGGGCACAACCGCATGGACCAGCGATGTGGAATGGGCATACACCGACGCATTCGCAAACTTCAAGATCGTTGTTCCGCAGAACACACCTGCCGGCGAGTATAAGGTCGATGTGTGCAGAGAGAAGTTCCTCAACACGCTCGCATCTGATACCGAGAAGGCTGAATACGGAAAGTCTATGGCGCTCGGCAGCACGGATGATGAGATCGCTTTCACCGTCACGCCGCTGACCATCACCATCGCAGAGCCTGCCACCGAGTCTACGACATCTTCGACGGAGTCTTCCGAGACCACCACTGCTACCGAGTCTACGGCTTCCTCCACCGAGACGACGCAGACCACTGAGACCACGCAGACCACCAAGTCTACCTCTGAGACCACCCAGACAACCAAGTCTACATCTGAGACCACCCAGACGACCAAGTCTACCACCGAGACCACCCAGACGACCAAGTCTACCACCGAGACCACCCAGACGACCAAGTCTACCACCGAGACCACCCAGACGACCAAGTCTACCTCTGAGACTACCCAGACGACTGAGACAACCGCATCTTCCACTGAGTCTTCCGGGACCACAACTTCTACCACCGCGTCTTCGGACACCACTGCTTCTTCCTCGGATTCTTCCGATACTACGGCTTCCACTGAGACAACTGTCTCCTCGACCGAGTCTTCCTCGGATTCTTCCGATACCACCGCTTCCACTGAGACCACTGAGACCACTGTCTCCACCACCGAGACTACCGTGAGCACCGAGACCACGACCTCGACCACCGAGACCTCCGATGTGCAGAGCGATGACAAGTGGCAGGATAATTACGCGATCGCAGACGGCGGCATGTACTACATCATCGGCGATGTTGCTGGCAAGCCCGGCGAAGAGGTCGCTGTTCCCGTCTATGTCTACGGCGATACCGGCTCCTGCGCAATCCGTGTTTACATCTCCTATGATGAGCGCCTCCAGAATATCGAAGCAACTGACGCAGAGCGCGGCTGGGCTTATACCGGCGGCTGGACCTGCGGCAAGATCAAGAGCCCGCTCTGCATGGTCACCCTCCCGAAGTCAGGCTACAACGCAAAGGCTGTTGACGGCAGCATTATGTTCGTGATCTACTGCACCATCCCTGAGGATGCAGAGGCAGGCACGACCTACCGCTTCAACTTCACCTCCGGCATCGACGAGAGCACCGGCACCGTGAGACCCTGCGAGACGCTTGAGTCGATCGACGACGAAAAGAACGAGACCGCAGTGCTCGATGTCAAGAAGTACGGCGGCTCCCTGACCGTCCTTGCGGATGACACCACTCCGGCACTGAACTACACCAGCTACTCGCTCACCGGTGCAGGCCAGAACGTCAACCTGACGCTCTTCAACGCATACGGCGATGTGACCTGGACGAGCTCCGATGAGAATGTCGCGACCGTCGATCAGAACGGCTTTGTGACCTCCACCGGTCTCGGCAATGCAACCATCACCGCGAAGAACGGCGGCAAGGATTACACCTGTGACCTGCATGTCGGTCTCTTCGGCGATGTCAACGGCAACGGCAAGGTCGAGGCAACGGACTCCCAGGTCACGCTGATCGCAGCTGGCGACATTGCGGCATTCCTCGAGCCGAAGCTGAACGAGACACAGCTCAAGATCGCGGATGTGGACGGCAACGGTAAAGTTGACACGAAGGATGCACAGTACATCCTGATGTATTTTGGCAACACCAGCTCGAAGATCGAGTGCACATGGCGCGAGCTCACCAACAACCCGAATGCACCGGATTACAGCAACCTCGCTGAGTGATTCAAAGCCAACAGAAAGAGACAGATGCTTCCCGCGTCTGTCTCTTTTTTTGCGCATTTTTCGGGGGAACTATTTACTTTTTCTGCATTTTGTGTTATAATAACAGAGTATCACTGTGAACAGGAGGCAGCATCCGTGGAAGTTCATCTCAATCCCGGCAGTTTCTTTGCCGTGCCCGCGGCGGTTGCCGATCAGCTCAAGCTCGCGACACATGCGCAGATCAAGGTTCTGCTCTATGTGCTCTGCCACGCGGATGCCGCGCTGACCGTCGGGGAGATCACCCGTGCGTGCGGTGTCACTGAGCATGAGGTCGAAGAAGCGATGTGCTACTGGACGCAGAACGGCGTTCTCAGCAATGCACCGGCAGTGCCGGTCACGCATGTGCAGACCGCAGCGGCTGTTCCGCCGGCAACTGCCGTGCAGCAGCCCGCACAGGAGGCAGCAGCGCCCGTTCAGCCTGCCGCAGAGCCGCGCCGCAGCAGCGTGCCGGTCTCCAGCAGCAGCTTCCGGCTCCGCCCGGATGACATTGTAAGGCGCAGAAACGAAAACGCCGCGGTCGCCGAATTGCTGAGCTGTGCTGAGCAGTTTGCCAAGCGTCCGCTCAATTATACCGAGCTCAACAGCCTGATCTGGATGCATGAGTATCTCGGGATCCAGCCGGAGCTCATTCTCATTCTGATTGCATACTGCGCCGAGAGCGGACAGTTTCAGATCCGCACAATGGAGCAGATTGCCGTGCAGTGGCAGGAAAACAGCATTACGACCGCCGACCTCGCCAAGGAGGATGTGCAGCGCCGCATCGAGCAGCGCTCCTATAACGGGCAGATGATGCATATTTTCGGCATGTCAAAGCCGCCGACCGCCGCGCAGCAGGAGATCTTCAGCCGCTGGTGTGCGCTTCGGATGCCGCCCGAGATGATCCGCATTGCCTACGACAAAATGCGCGACAATATCAGCATGGACGCCGGAAGCCGTCAGCAGCTCAAATATATGAACGGCATCATTGAGCGCTGGGCAGCCGCCGGAATCTATACCCCCGAGGGCGCAGAGCAGGAGGATATCCGGCACCGCGCCGAGATGCAGAAAACTGCCGCGCAGCCCGCAAAGCGCCGTGCCGCCGGGCAGTCTGCAAAGAAACCGGAACCACGCCCCGCACAGTCCTCGATCGACCTTGCGGAGGCAGAAAAGCTCATCAACAAATTCTGAGACAGCGTCTCATTCTATAAGGAGGGGAGATCCCGATGCTCAGAGAACAGCTCTTCAATGAAGCGTTCAGCCGCATTCAGGCGCGGCGTCAGGCGGCAAGATTGCAGCAGGAGCAGCGCACCGAGCAGATCCGCCGGGAGATCCCCGAGACAGCAGAGCTTGACCGGCAGCTCCGCAATACCTGCCTTGCCATCTTTCAGGCAGCAAACGGAGAAGACCGTGCCGCAAGACTGAAAACCGTCGAACAGCAGAGCCGCCAGGCAGAGGATATGCTGCGGCGCATTCTCACCGCACACGGCTATCCCGCAGATTATCTCGACCTGCATTTCAGCTGCACAGCGTGCGATGACACCGGCTTTGTTGACGGCGTCCCCTGCACCTGCTTAAAGCAGGAGATCGGCAGGATCGGCGCGGAGCAGCTCAATCAGCACTCCCAGCTCGCGCTCTGCCGCTTCGATACCTTCTCGATGCACTATTACCGCGATCTGCCGCCGGAGCAGTATTCCGCGATGGAGCAGATCTTTCTCCGCTGCCGCAGCTATGCGGAGGAATTTGATCCGGAAACCTCCGGCAATCTGCTGATGACCGGCGCGACCGGGCTCGGCAAAACGCATCTCTCGCTCTCGATTGCCAGCGTCCTGCTCGAACAGGGATACAGCGTCATTTATGACGCCGCCGGCAATCTGCTGCATATGCTCAATCAGGAGTATTTCTCGCGCGGGCAGTCCGAGCAGTCCGATACGCTCTCGCTGCTCCTCGAATGTGACCTTCTGATCATTGACGACTTCGGCACCGAGTTTGACACACAGTTCAACCGCTCGATGCTCTATACCCTGATCAACGGCAGAATCAATGCGCGGAAGCCGATGATCCTCAGCACGAACCTCAGCCTTGCCGAGATCCAGGCACAGTACGGAGAGCGCGTGCTCTCCCGGCTCCTCTCGGCATCTGTCTTCCAGTTTTACGGAACCGATATCCGCATGCGGAAACGCTGACCAACAGAAAGGAGACGCCTATGCGTGAAGTCCTGCTCTCAGACCTCAATGAGCGCATCCTCAGCTCGCCGGAATCTCTGATTATTGATTCCGAGGCTGCCTATGACAAGCAGCTCCGTGTGCTCACGGACAACATCTGCCGCCATGCCAAGGAGAAGCCCATCACGCTGATCTCGGGTCCCTCCGGCTCCGGCAAGACCACGACGGCCTGCCGCATTGAGCAGATCCTCGATGCTGCCGGATTCGAGTCGCACACGCTCTCGATGGATAATTATTTTGCGGATAATTCCCGCAATGAGGATCTTGTCGATCAGGACGGCAACCCCGACTATGAGTCGCCGCTTCGCCTTGACATTGATCTGCTGAACACCCAGCTTGAGCAGCTTGCACGCGGCGAAACCGTCGAGCTGCCGCGCTTCAATTTTCTGACGCAGAAGCAGGAGAAATCCGGCAAGCTGCTCACGCGGAAGCCGAATGAGCTTATCATCATGGAGGGCATTCATGCGCTGAACCCCGAGGTCACAGGCACGCAGTCTGCTACGCGCATCTACCTCAGCGTCCGCACGCGCATCAGTGACGGCGAAAACCGCCTGCATCCCTCTCTGATTCGCTTCGCACGCCGCCTGCTCCGCGATTCCCGCACACGCGGCAGAGCGCCGGAGGAGTCCTTCAAGATGCTGAAAAGCATCTCCCGCGGCGAAAATCTCTACATCATGCCCTATAAGCATCTTGCGGATTTCGAGCTCGACACGTTTATTGCCTATGAGCTCCCGATCTACCGCGCTGAGCTGATGAATACCGTCCGCACACTCGCCGAAACCGCACCCCCGGAGAGCGGCATTCCGATGCTCCTTAATGTACTGGAGGATCTGGAGCCGATGGGGACCGAGTGGATCCCGCAGAATTCGCTCATCCGTGAATTCATCGGCGGCTCGCCCTTTACCGACTGACGCGGCAATGGCGGACAATGCACCGTTTTCGGTCTGCTTCAGCGGACACCGCCCCGAGCAGCTTCCGGTCGGCACAGCTATGCAGATGCTCCGGCGCAGGCTCCTCGACGAGATCGAAAGTGCCGTCCGCGACGGTGCGGACACCTTCTACACCGGCATGGCGCAGGGGATTGACATTCTTGCGGCAGAATCCGTGCTGAGCTGCCGGAGAAAGCGCTGCCTCCCGCTCAGGCTGATTGCTGTGCGCCCCTATGCAAACCACGGAAAGGAGCTGCGCCGCACGGCACTCTATCGCTACAACAGCATTTTAGAGGGCGCCGACGAAGTGATCGTCCTGCGGGAAGCCTATGCACGCAGCTGCTATTCTGAGCGCAATGCCTATATGATCGAACACAGCCGCCGTCTCATCGCAGTCGTCGGCAATATGCAGTCCGGCACCGGGCAGACCATCCGCATGGCGGAGAAGGCAGGTCTGGAGCTCCGCATCCTGAAAATCGCACCTGTTCTGCGCTGAGCAGAATCCTACATTTTTTGACCCGAGGAAGGAGGGCAGACCGTCTGTACAAAACAGACGGAACGCTTATGGCAACAAAAGCATACAAACGCAAGCATGCGATCGGTACGACCGCAATCCCGTTTCTGATCACGATTCTGATCTCGATGATCGTGCTCGGCGCCGTCGGCTATTATTTCTACAACAAGCTGACGATCAAGGAGACCGAGCTGAAGCCGATGCAGAGTGCCACGACCAGTATCTCCGACGCAGACATCAACGAGATCCTCTTTGTGCTTGAGCCGACCACAGAAAACCGCCAGCCGGCAGTCATGCTGATGCGCTTTGATCCTGTGCGAAAGAACGAATACTGCCTCGGCATCCCGCTGACGATGATGGTCGATCACGAGGGCAAGGATATGACCGTGCGGCAGTGCCTTTCCGACCACGGTTACAACGCGCTGAAAAACGCAGTCGGCAAAACGCTCGATCAGGAGATCAACCGCTATATCCGCATGGACACAGAGGGCTTCGCAAAGTTCATCTCGCTGATCGGTAATGTCAACTATGTTGTGCCGATCCGCGATGACGGCATCCGTCCCGAGTCCACCTCGCAGGTGCTCGACGCAGGACAGTTTGAGACGCTGCTCACCAGCCGCAAGTATTCGAGCGAGCAGGAGCGCGCAGCCGTGATCGGGCTTTCTGTCGCAGCACTGCTCAATCAGTGCGACGGCAAGCGCATCGCCACGAATCTTGACAGCTATTTCCGCGCTGTCATCAACACCGTCTCGACGGATGTGACGACGATGGACTTTTCGGCACACCGCCATGCGATCTCTTATATCTTTGAGCATGCAGATGCGCCCGCAAAGGGTATCAGCATGATCTTCGAGCCGAAGGATGAGAACCTTGTGGTCACAGATTCCGCGCTTCAGAATCTGAAGGTCACCTTCTCGCAGACCGCAACAACAAAATAACAGTTGCAATGAAACAGCCCCCGATCCTGCACGGAATCGGGGGCTTATCTGTTATTTCTGCGGCTCCTGCACGGCGCGGAGCTGTGCCGCCTTGCGTTCCCGCTTGTCGGCATACATCTGATCGTCGGCATGCTTGATCAGAACATCGAGGTCAAAATCATCCCGCAGCGGCTCGAAGTAGTAACCGATGCTCGCCAGCACCAGATACGGCTTCCCGGAGCCTGCATTGTAGGCGTCCAGATCCGCCTGAAACCGCTGCTGATAGTCTTCATAGAACGCTGCCTCTGTTCCCAGCGGGATCAGTGCTGCCACGGCAAATTCATCGCCGCCGAATCTTGCGCAGATCGCATCACCGACGGTGTTCTTCTGCAACGCATCGGAAACTGCGATGATCGCGTTGTCGCCTTCGAGATGCCCGAAGGTGTCATTGATTGTTTTCAGCCCGTCGAGATCGACGGAGATGAAGATGACGCTCAGCTTCTGCCCGATGCGCTTTGCGACCTGCGCATTGAACTCGCGGTAGAATCCGCGGCGGTTCAGCAGACCCGTCATATGATCGTGGATATACAGCCTGTCGAGCTCTGCATTGACGGCGCGGAGCTTCTCGTTCATCTGCCGGATCCGCATCTGACCGTGGAAGGTGCCGAGCGCGGCATTGATGGAATTCATGAAGGAATCGACCTTATTATAGTCATCAAAGGACTGATCCGGCTGGAAGACGCAGTATCCGAGCGGGTCGTCCAGGAAGTGGAGCGCCGTGACAACGATCGGGTCGGTGTGCGCAAAGAACAGTTCCCAGTGCGGGACAAGCTCACGGACCGGCACCCGGCAGGGCGGCTCCGTGTGCCAGTAACAGCGCTGGATCAGAACATCCGCTTCGTCCGTGAATCGGCGCCCGGAACGGATACGCGCCTGTGCCGCATCATGCTCAAGAAAATCCGAATTCAGCGCCAGCACGATGCTCTGGAACACAAAGTGGTCAGATATGATCTGCGGAAGCTCCTCCAGCGACTGCATCTGCGCGATGTAGCTCTGGAGATTGCACATCGAGACCTGCCGCTGATCGGCATACCGCACCTTCTGATCGAGCGCAAGCAGCGCTTCGTTGATATGATCAAAATTCACCGGCGCACACCCGCAGGACTGCGAGTGAACGATCTCAAAATCAACGGTATTGAATGCAGAAACGGTCTTTCCCGCAAGCCGTGCCGCGATGGCAGCGACAAGCTCTTTGCCCATTTGGTCGTAATCCGGGCGGCAGGTTGTGAGATGCGGGATCATGTACTGCGCCTGCTCAATGCCGTCAAAGCCGGTGACGATGCAGTCCCGCGGGACAAGACAGCCGCGCCGCTGCAAATAGTTGCAGACGGTGATCGCCATGGCGTCGTTGGCACAGATGATTGCGTCCGGGATCGGGCGCTGTTCATCTTCAAACCACCGTTCCATTGTAGTTTGCGTGGGACCTGCCCAGAAGCCGCCGTATCCGACCAGATCCTCGCTGAACGGGATGTCATGCTTCCGGAGTGCGCGCCGGAATCCGATCAGACGGTCATCGGAGAACACATTATCCTGAATGCCCGCCATCATATACAGCGTTCTGGCACCGTGCGCCTCGATCACATGGCTGCACAGCCGCTCGAACACATCAGTGTAGGCAAAGGAGAAGCTGATGCAGCCCGGAAGCTGCTGATCAATGGTGATCACAGGGATGCCCGCCTCCAGCGCCTCCGCGACCACATCATAGATCACTGGATTCTCATTGAGAAAGCGCGGAAACACGATGATTGCGGAGAGCTTTTCATAGTGGATCAGACGGAAGACGGCGGCTTCTCCGATGACATCGGGCGTTTGCGGCATCATCGGATCGGTGCATGCGTTGAACAGAACCAGCCGGAATCCGTTCTGACAGGCGTGCCGGTTGAGTGCCTGAATCATATATAAGCGATCCTCCTGCTGCACCGTCGAGAGACAAACGCCGATCAGCCGGATCTCCTGCGCCTCTGCCATATGCCTGTCACCTCCCCGTAATTCCATCGTAATACAGATATATTATAGCACAGAAGATTTCTGATTGCAAGTGCTTTTTTGTGCCTTTTTTCAATGTTTATTTTGCGATTTTATCATATATTGCAATTCAAAAATTATTCCTGCGGCGTCTGTTCGGCAAATTTCGCGCGCGGATTGTGCTATAATCAGATTGTCAGATCGACATTGTGTTCTCCGAACCACCCTATGGAAACGCCCCGTTCGCTGCGGTACACGCAGGCGGACGAGGCGTATTTTTTTATTTGCGGAACCATGCGCGCCGGATGCGCAGAAAGAGCATCGCAAGGGGGATGTCTGTCAGCAGCTTGCAGATGTCCTGGAGCACAATGCTGTCGCCGAAGGGCAGGGTCAGCAGCCGGATCAGCAGGAAGGAGAGCAGCAGCCGGAACACACAGAGGATGCAGTGCCGTGCCGCCGCTGTGGCGCGGGGCACCTCGCTGCGGAAAAGTTCCCTGCGGTTGATGAGGAAGCCGCAGCAGAGCCCGATCAGCGCCGAGAGCGCCGCCGCGATGAACAGATGCTGCGAAAAACCGCGGGTGCTCAGAATCCCGTTCAGCAGGCAGAAGAAGATCAGCTCGAGCAGCCGGCAGACAAGGCTGCCGCTGTGGAAGCGCAGAATATTTCCGTAGATCCGCACGGAATCGCGCACAGGCTTGAAATGCGTTGCCGCGTTCTCGTCAAAGTAGATCGTGCGGATGCTGTGCTCGCGGATCGGGATGCCGTCCTGCCCGCACCGGAGCAGCATGTTTGTTTCATATTCAAACCGCTCGCCGGAGATCTCCGTCATCGCCTGCCAGATGCCGCGAGGAAATACACGCAGACCGGTCTGCGTATCAGTGACGGCAATGCCGCAGAACAGCCGGAACACGGCAGATGTAATACGGTTTCCCGAGCGGCTCTTCGGCGGAACATTCTCTGCGCTGAAATCGCGGACGCCGAGCCAGAGCGCATCGTCCTCCGCTTCGCACATTTTCTCTGCGCAGGCACGGATATCCTCCGGGTGATGCTGTCCGTCGCCGTCGATTGTGACGCAGCCCTTTGCCTCGGGGCGGTGTTCGAGCAGCCAGTGAAATGCCGTTTTCAGCGCATGCCCCTTGCCGAGATTCTTCGGGTGATGCAGCACCGTGCAGTGCAGCTCGGTTTCTGCCTCCGTGAAATAATGCTGATTCTCCTCTGCGGAGCCGTCATCGACCAGTAGAATATCGGTGAAGCCCTGCTCCTGCACGCCGCGGATCACGGCAGGCAGGCGGTCATCGGGGTCCAGTGACGGAATCACGACCGTCACATTTTGCAGTTCAGACATGGGGGTTACTTCCTTCCATTGTGTTCGATCTGTCATGTTCTATTATACCATGCAGGCAGCGCGATTGCAAGCGCTCAGTCGAAATAGCCGTGATACGAAATGCGGTAGCTGCTCTGCGGGAACAGATATGCGTAGTAATCGACGAAATAATCGTCGGTCATCGCGGCAATGAAATCCATCGTCAGATCGTGCGGATCGGATTCCTCATAGGGGCGCTCCGCCGGATACCAGATCTGCTTTTCCTTCACGGCGGCAATGTGATGCCGGTAGAGGCAGGATGCGGTGTTGTGCGTCACGGCATCCTGATAGATCTGCTCATACATCTGCTCCATCATCGGGATGACGGTATCGCGGATCTGCTGCTGCACGCGGTTCTGCATGTAGATCTTCTGATAATTCTCGCGCTTTAGCTGCAAGAGCGCTTCAAAATGTTCCGCATCGAGCATGAGATAGGGCTTGCCGTAGCTCATTTCGATGAGGTTCACCTCGAGATTGTTGATGACTTCCGCATTGCTTTTGCCGACGGCTGTTTCCGTGAACACATTCTCCGAGGGGATGAGATGTGCGCGCACGGCATCCTGACGGTCCTTGCCGAGATACGCAAGCATATCGCAGATGCGGACAAGGCAGCCCTCAAGCGTCGCCGGAATGAGCTTCCGGTCGCCGTCCTCATCACGGATGCAGTCCTTCATGCGGGCATCGAACAGCGCAAAATCCGTCAGCGGATGCGGGCGGTATTCCGCCTGCGGCAGCTCGCCGTTGTGGCAGACGATGCCGTCAAGCGTCTGGAGCGAGATATTATACGGGATAATCGTGTCGAGCACGCGGACGCTGTGCAGATTGTGGCGGAAGCAGCGGCCTGTGCGGGCATGATAGAGCGCATGGAGCGCGTGCTCGCCGGCATGCCCGAAGGGGGTGTGCCCCATATCATGCCCGATCGCAATGGCTTCGATCAGATCGGCGTTGAGCCCCAGCACCGCGCCGATGTTGCGTGCAATGCGCGAGACAAGCTGCACATGCAGCGCACGGCGCGAGAGGTCGTCATTGCGGTAAAAGGAGAAGACCTGCGTCTTGTCGGCGTAGCGGTTATAGTAAAGGCTGTTGAGGATCTTGTCGGCGTCCTTCGAGAAGGGCGGGCGGTAGATCTGCGGAACATCGCTCGGGCGCTCCTGCCGCCGGATCACATCCTCGTTTTTTGTCGCATAGGGGGAGACATAGCCGCCTTTGCTGTCCTCCGCGATGCGCTTCTGCAATGCAGCGGAAATGCGTTCGTAATGTGCCATAGAACCCTCCGGAAACGGATCAGCCGCCCGGCTGCACGCCTTCACAGACCTCGAAGACGGTGCCGGTTTCATCATAGCGGATCCAGTAATAATGTTTCAGATGGTCGGGCATAATCGGACCGTTGTCCGTGTAGAGATAATACCCGACTTTGCCGGCTTTTCCCTCCTGCACGCTGCCCCAGTCAAAGTCTCCGTACCGTGCGGCGACCTCGTGAATATCGGCATGCAGAATGCGCCGGTCATTGTATTTGTAATAGGTCGGATGTGTCAGCACAAAGGCAGTCACACCCGTCAGCGCGAGCACATCCGTCAGAAGCAGGATGCCCCGCAGCTTTGCACGCCCGTGCCGTCTCAGCGCCGCGATCCAGAGCACGGAAAGGATGATTGCACCGAGCCCCAGTGACGCAAGCAGCGCCAGCTCAATCAACTCAGAATACCATGCGTTCACACTGCGTCACGCTCCCTTCTTCTGCTCAATCAGCGCACAGTCGCGGAGCGGCACAAGCTCTGTGAGCGCCTGCATGAATGCCGCATCAAGCGAAATGCCCGCAGGCGATTTCGGTCTGAGATAGCGGCGGGAGCCCGTGAGCCAGAAGCAGAACGGCGTTTCGCCGGGATGCGCGGCACAGACTGCATTGAGCCTGCGCAGCAGCTCGGCGCTGTCCGGGAGCTTCACGCAGAGCTGCCTTGCAGACAGATATTCCGCGATCTGATCCTCCGAAAGAATGCCCTCGCAAAAGAGGCGTGTCTCACCGCTTTTCGCGGCAATTTTGCCCTTCACCCAGATGACTGCATCCTTCACCGCGAGCCGTTCGACTGCGACGTACAGCGACGGGAACACCAGACATTCCATTGCGCCGCCTGTGTCCTCGACCGCAAGATAACACATCTTGCCGCCCTTTTTTGTGACATGCTGCCGCGCATCGGTCACCATGCAGAAGAATGACACCGGCGTCTTGTCACGCAGATTTGCCGCTTCGGAGACCGTCGGGAGCCGCAGAAGCTGACGGCACGGCTCCCATTTCGCGAGCGGATGCCCGGAAAGATACAGCCCCGTCATTTCCTTTTCCATTTGCAGCAGGATCCTGTCCGGATATTCCGGCAGATCGGGCGGCTGCATTGCGGCAGAATGTGCACCCGCACCGCTGTCGCCGAAGAGGGATAGCTGCCCCGCAACGGTATTGCGGCTTTCGTTGTGCGCCGCCGCGATGAGCTGCTCATAGACCTCGATCATCTGGCGGCGGTTCCAGCCGAGCCCGTCCATCGCACCCGCACGGATGAGGCTTTCCACCCCGCGCTTGTTGAGGTCGCCGCCGCTGTTTCGCTCGCAGAAATCCTGTAAGCTGCGGTATTTCCCGTGTGTCTCGCGCTCACTGACATAGCCGCGGATTGCTGCCGCACCGAGCCCGCGGATCGCGCTGAGCCCGAAGCGGATGCCGTCCGGCGCCGCGGTAAATCCGCCGTCGCTGATGTTGATATCCGGCTTGCGCACAGGGATGCCGTGCGCCTCTGCCAGCGAAATATATTCCAGCAGCTTGCCCGTGTTCGCGATCACCGAGCTCATGAGCGCGGCGTAATACTCCGCGGGATACCTGCATTTCAGATACGCCGTTTCATATGCCACGCGCGCATAGGCGGCTGCATGCGATTTATTGAACGCATAGCTTGCGAATGCCGCCATCTTGTCAAAGATGAGATTCGCAGTCCCCTCGGAGACGCCGTTTGCCAGCGCACCGCAGCAGCTTTCATTGCCGTGCAGGAAGACTGCGCGCTCGGCGTCCATCTGTGCATGCTTCTTCTTCGCCATCATGCGGCGCACCAGATCTGCTCTGCCGTAGGAATAGCCCGCCAGCGCACGGCAGATCTCCATGACCTGCTCCTGATATACGATGCAGCCGAAGGTCTCGCGCAGGATCGGCTCCAGCAGCGGATGATCGTAATGCACCTTCGCAGGGTCTCTGCGTGCTTCGAGATACTGCGGGATCGAATCCATCGGTCCCGGGCGGTAGAGCGAGATGAGTGCCGTCAGATCGGAGATGCTTTTCGGCTGCATCTTGATCAGCACGCGCCTGAGCCCGTCCGATTCCATCTGAAACACGCCGATGCTGTCGCCCTTGCCGAGCATCGCAAAGACCGCGCTGTCATCCTCCGGGATCTGCTTCACGAGAAATGCGGGATCCCGCTTCTGAATGCGGCGTTCTGCGTCCCGGATGACCGTGAGGTTTCTGAGCCCGAGGAAATCCATTTTCAGCAGCCCGAGCTGCTCAAGCTGTGTCATCGTGTACTGCGTGACGATCACGCCGTCGTTCACTGTCAGCGGCACCTGCTCCATCACCGGCTCCGCAGAGATGACAACGCCCGCAGCATGCGTGGTCGTGTGACGCGGCATGCCCTCAAGCTGCATCGCAAGCGAGAGCAGCCGCTTTATGCGCGGATCCTCCTCAGCGAGCTGCCGGAGCTCCGCAGAGCCCTCCAGCGCACCCTTCAGCGTGATGCGGAAATCCTGCGGGATGAGCTTTGCGGCGCGGTCACAGAGTGCATAGGGCAGATCCATCGCCCTGCCGGTGTCGCGGATCGCCGCCTTTGCTTTCAGCGTATCGAATGCCGCAATCTGCGCAACACGGTCTGCGCCGTATCGCCGCGTCACATAGTCGATGACGCGCTGTCTGCCCTCGATGCAGAAGTCGATGTCAAAGTCCGGCATGCTCACGCGCTCCGGGTTCAGGAAGCGCTCAAAGAGCAGACCGTTTTTCAGCGGGTCAATATCCGTGATGCCGATGCAGTAGGCGCAGAGTGAGCCCGCGCCCGAGCCGCGTCCGGGACCGACGGGAATGTCATGCGATTTTGCGTAATGGACAAAATCCCAGACGATGAGGAAGTAGTCCGCATATCCCATGCGGCAGATGACATCGTACTCATAATTCATGCGGTCGGCGGCTGCCTGCGGGGGCTGTTCGCCGTAGCGTGCACGGAGACCTGTCTCACAGAGCGAGCGGAAATAGGCGGCGGTATCCGTCACGCCCTCGGCCTTGTACTGCGGCAGATGGAGCTTGCCGAAGGTGAATTCCACATTGCACCGCGCCGCGATCTCCGCGGTATTGCGGAGCGCAGCAGGGCAGTCGGCGAAGAGCGCGTTCATCTCCTCGGTCGGTCTGAGATAGAAGGAGTCATTCTCCGGCACCATCGAGGACGGCTCGCGGAGCGTTGTGCCGGTCTGAATGCAGATCAGCAGCTTTTGCAGCGTTGCATCCTCTTTGCGGAGATAATGCGCATCATTGGTCGCGGCGAGCGGGATGCCCGTCTCCGCAGCAATGCGCTTCAGACCGTCCAGCAGGTGCATGTCTTCCGTAAGGCCGTGATCCTGCAATTCGAGATAATAATGTCCCTCGCCGAAGAGTGCGGCATCGCGGAGCGCGGTCTCCTTCGCCGCCTGATAATTGCCGTCCCGGAGCTTCCGTGCGACCTCGCCGTTCATGCAGCCCGAGAGCGCGATCAGCCCCTCGTGATACTGCTCCAGCAGCGCCTGATCGGCTCGCGGCTTGGAATAGAAGCCCTCGATCGCCGCACGCGAGACGATCTGCATAAGATTCCGATAACCTGTGTTGTTCTCGCAGAGCAGCGTGAGATGATAGGGCTTGCGGTCAAGCGGAGAATCCTTGTCGAAGCGGGTGCGGGGAGCAACATAGATTTCGCAGCCGATGACCGGATGGATGCCCGCAGCCTTTGCCGCCTGCCAGAACAGCACAGCGCCGTAGAGCACGCCGTGATCGGTGACCGCAACGGCGGTCTGCCCGAGCTCCTTGACGCGCTCCATGAGCTGCTCGATGCGGCAGGCGCCGTCGAGCAGAGAATATTCTGTATGCACATGCAGATGCACAAACGGCTCCATACCGTCACCTCTTTTCTGAAACTCAAAATTAAGAAAAAAGTTCCTGCGATAAATCGGAATTAAGCAGGGAGCCCAACACGCCCAGCTGGCAGTATGAAAACTTGAGGTTCCTGCTCCCCACGAAGCGGGGGTGACAACCCAAGGGGAAAGGGGGAGATTCGCTCCGCTCACACCCCCCTTCCCCCTTAGGTTTTCGCCCCCGAGCCCCCGCTTTCCTGATCCCCCATCCCCCTTTTTGCAAACCTCAT
>JAEEGK010005704.1_pt1 | contig 30094 bp, 23 predicted proteins | sample 8958771 | NCBI WGS metagenome assembly JAEEGK01 (sample SAMN16246547, study PRJNA631951) | gut metagenome | biome: gut microbiome; feature: rumen; material: SC-attached | host: Bos | place: Iran: Karaj | collected 2018-10 | reverse complement strand
GGACCACGATGTTCAAGGTCTTGTAGCGGACGAAAGCCTTGCTGACGTACCAAATGCCGTTGTACTGGCCAGCATCGCCCCAGCTGTTCTTCACGATGAAGTACTCGTTGCCGATTTGGTCCTTGGCAGTACCGTAGATGAGCATACCGTGGTCGTCGCCAGTCTCATAGTTGTCGTAAGCGATTTGGCGTTCCTTTTGGGTGACCCATTTCTGGGGGGTAGGACCATTTTGTGCTTCTTTCTTACGGTCGGCGGCGCTCATGCCCAGCCAGTGGGCCATGTCGCTACCTTGGAGGTCGCGGCCTTTGGCTTCGAGGTCGGGAAGGACGGCTACACCGGCCATCTTGCCACGTAGCCAGCCAGCTTCGCTGACGTCGCTGCCCCAAGCAATCGGGTAACCTTTGTCAATGGCGTTGTCCATCACCTGCATGAACTCGTCGATGGGGAGGTTCCATGCCTGACCCCAGCGCCAGTTGTCCTGCACTTCGATAACGAAGGGCTCATAGAAAGGATGGTGCGTGAACGAAGTCAAGTTGATGTAGTCGTTCATGTTGAGGCCCGTCGACTCGGCGAAGGTCATAGGCGTGTACTTCTTGCCGTTGTAGGTAAATTCGGTCGGAGGAACACCAAGGTAGGCGTCATAAATGCCAGCCAAACCCTTCTTCCAAAGAGGATTGCCGTCTTTGTCCATCTGAATCTTGCGGCTCTTGATGACACCTTCCACGTATGGATCGGTGACAGCGGAGAGTTCGGTGAAGTTCGACAGTGAATCGCCGTGCATGGCACCAGCGGGCATCAGCTCGTCGGGAACGAGGCCATAGTGTTTGATGGCATACAGCACATCACCGAAAGAACCACCTTGCGAGAAGGACACGTCGCCGTGGGTACGGACAGCGGCTTCAGCGCGGTCGAGGTAGGTCTTGTAGACGATGTACATTTCGGAGAAATCGTACTCGGGCTTGCCCATGCGGAGCAGTTCGGCCTCAAAGAATGCCAGAGAGCTATAGCACCAGCAGGTACCAGCTTGATTCTGGTCTTTCACAGAGGTGACGGGAAGTTCCTTAATGGTGGTGAACTTGAAGCCTTCTTCTTCCTTGGTTTCTTCTTTAGCCTTAGGCTGGGCAACAACGCTGATGCTGAGCATCAAAGCGGTTGCGGTAAGTAAATGCTTGAATTTCATATTTGTTATGATTTAAAGATTTAAAAATTCAATATTCAAAATTTGAAATTAGGTGGCAAAGTTAGGAAATTATTTCAATCAAAGCCCCAAATCTTTCTTCATGGCCTTCGAAAGGGCATCTTTGTGAAGCGTGAAGAAGATGGTGTATTGGCGCAGGTATTGCTCGGAGCAGTACCAGTAGCCTTTGTAAGGGCCTCTGTCGCCCCAAGAGTTCTTGATCTTGTAGTATTTGTTGCCGTTTTGGTCCTTGGCGATACCAACGACAAGCATGCTGTGATCATCGCCCGCATCCCAATTGTCGTAAGCTTTTTGGTGATCTTCATCAGTCACCTTTTTTTCGGCGACGATTTCTTCCCAAAGTTTCTCGTTTTCGGGGTCTTCGGGGACGATGCCAATACCGGTCTTTCCCGAGAAGCCCTTGTTGCTGACATCCTGTGCCCAACCGAGTGTATAGCCATGCTCCAGCGCATAGTCGACGGCTTCCATCAGTTTGTCAAGGGGCATATTGTAGGCAGGGGTCCAAGTCCAGTTGTCGGGGATTTCGACCATGCAGGGTTTGTTGTACTCTTCAGTAGTGAAAGAGCATATTTCGATGTAGTTGGCGGGGTCGATGCGATAGGCCTCGGCAAATGATTTGGGTGTGTATTTCTTGCCATCAACGGTAAACTCTTCCGGGGCTTCGCCAAGATAGGCATCCAAAACACCTTGCACCGCTTTGGGGCCGGCAGGAGAGATTTTCTTGTTGCCGTTTTTGATAATAGCGCGTGCCACGCCATTGATTACCTCGTTCATCTCAGCGTGCATGTGGCGTTCTTCGCCGATGACCTTGCCGTTGTAGTCGGATTCAGGCATCATGCCGTATTTGTTGATCATATAAAGCACATCGCACACCTCGCCACCTTGGCTGAGGGTGTTGTTGCCGTGCATGCGGACGAATTTCGCCACCTTCTCTGTCCATGCATTGCGGACGACAAACATCTCTGAGAGGTTGAACTCTTTGCCGTAGATGCGCATAATCTCCGCCTCGACGAAGCCAATGCCGGCAAAGCACCAGCAGGTGCCTGAGCTGCCCTGGTTGTCGACGGGCGTATGCTTCACGTTGACAGTTTCGGTAATTTGATAGACGGGGTCTTTCTCTTCTTTTTTGTCTTGGGCAAAAAGTGTTGAACCTGTGCCCAACAGCAGCGCAAAGGCTACCAATTTCATGAATCTATTCATATCAAAGTGGTTTTGTTGTACTTACAGTTTTACGATTTTTCTTGTGGAACAACCTTGCTCGGTAGTGGTCTCAATGAAATAGCATCCTTTGGGTTGTGACGAAAGGTCGATGGTGACATTGTCTTCGGGTGTGGTTAGGCATTTCACCTCTTGTCCCATCACGTTGAAGACCCTGATTTGACGAAGCCCATCAGCCTTGATTGTGACTTGACCGTTGGTTGGATTCGGATAGAGCTGAATATTCGTGTCGTTGGCAGTTTCCTGAATATCGGTCGTCCAATCGACATAAACGATATTTGATGGATTCGATTCAACGAAAGCGGTCTTACCTGTCACTGTGTAATGGTAACTATTTTGATCATTGGCCTCATAGTCGATGAAAACGTTTTCGGTAGCATGGCCAATTAACTCACCATCACGGTAAATCTTGTAATACTCGGCTTTGGTGGCTTCCTTCCATTGAAGGATGACTTCGCCTTCATGAATGAGGAAATTCAGGTGCTGAGGGATGATGGTCATATTGACTTCGATAAAGTGCATTTCTGGATTGTCCTGTGCGGTGGCATAGCCAGAGGTGCAATCGTCATCCCTATAATAAGCCACTACTGCATACTCAAAACGGTTGTCGGGTTGTGAGGTGAGATTGTCATTGTAGTAGGTATTAGTGAGCGCTTTGATTCGCTTGAATTCCTCGCCTTTGATTCGGCGATAAAGGATGTAACCTGTAACGCCTTCTGCCTCAGGTGCATCCCACATGACTTTTACTTTGGAGGGTGTTACCATTTCATATCTGAGATTGGTGGGCATAGCGCAACTTGACTCTGGCATGACATTCTCGACATTGGAAGGAAGTGTTTCACCATCATTGGAGCAGGCAGTGACAAAATAGGTGTGGAAACTGTCAGCAGCATCTTGGTCGGTGTATTGCATGTTGTCGGAAATATCTATGAGAAGGTCGTCGCGGAAGATGTAGTAATGGATGATGCTTTGGTTGTCGTCCATTTCCCAATTCAAGACCACGTCGTTGCTTGCGACACTTGTCGTCAGGATGGGTCCGTCAACTTCTTCGTCTTTGCTGCTGCATGTGTTGTTGACGATAAAGAATAATCCATGGTCAATGTCGTTTGATGCGCCTTCAAAATGCACTTTGCTTTCACCATCAGAATTCTTGATGTTGAAATGAATAGCATCAATGGCTTCTGAAGGATTGACCCAATGAACTTCGATATGGCCTAAGGGCAATGGAATGGTGCGGTTGAAAGAACTGGTCTCAAGGCTGAATCGCGCCACTTCATCGCCTGCACCGTTGACAAAAGACAGTGCACCGTTGTGCCAGCCTTGTGGATCTGATGAAGAAGCTTCAATGGTCCAATTGCAGGTAGGGCCAAGGAGGATATTGTCTTCGTAGGCGACCAGGCCTTGTGCGTTATGAACTATGGCGTAAACGCAGTACTTCACTAAGGAAGGCATGTAATGGTCGGTGAAACTCATGTCTGCACCAGGATTCACATTATCTTCGGTGTAAATAATCTTACCATTGCGTGTCACCACAATTTGATCAATGGTGGTGAGGTCGTTGAGATGGATGTTTTGGGTAGGATTAGTCCAAGTAAGGGTGGCGGCATAGTCGAAATCACCGCTGGGTTCTACAGAGAAGTTTTCCGGTTGTAATGGCATGTAGTCGTAGACATCTGTAGGTACATAATTGATTATGGCTTGAGCCCAGCCAGCATAGTCGATTTCGTCGATGACGAACCAACCGTCGCTGCTGCCACCCCAGCCCCAGTTGAAATGGAAGAGGTCGTTGTCGTCGTAGCCGTCGCAAACGAAGGCATGTCCGCCACTATTGCTGAATCCCGAGTAATAAACAGGCCAACCTAAGTCGAATTGTTCTTTGAGCATGTTCTGCCAGTTGAAGAGCGAGTATTCGTCACGTCCCTTGAGGCTGCAATTGTTGGAGTAGGAGAAATACTGAGTGATGGCATAAGGAACATCCCAAGAATTGGCACCACTGCCTGAAGGCGAGAAATTCATGTCGACAGATACGCCGCAGTGGTACATCAAGGTGGCTACAGCTTCGATTTCATCCTGTGATGCTCCGCCAAGACGGTCAGGCATGTGCTTCCAATCATAGGTGGTCTCACCGAAATTAGCTGACTGTGAGCCGTAGCCATAGCAATAATAAGAATGACTGCCTGTACCTTGCGTGGGATGGTCCCATCGTTTCATCACTTGGCTCATGGCGGTGGCAACACATCCGGCATAACAACGGCCACCTGAACCGCCGCTGGCTTCAGGAGCATATAGGTTGTAAGGCGAGTCTTGGTTCCATTTAGTGGTGCAGATGTAGTCAACACCACGGCCACCGTTACGCGAAAGTAGGCTGCCGGTCGTGGCTACACTTTCCCATTCTTCGGCGGTATCGTCGAAAAAGACCACATTTCGGCTGGTGCGTGCCTCGATGATTTTGTCCAAATAGAAGGCAAGCTCGGGCGACATATTTTCGGTAGCAAAGGTGCCTTCATCGGAGTAGCCCACAATAGGACGGAACTTGTCATCGGCAGAGACAATGACGAAGCCTGTTGCATCTACGTTGAAAACATAGAAGCATGCCTCACCGCGGTTTGAACTGCCAGTATAAACAAGTTGTAAGTCGCTGTTTTTAAGATTTTTGTTGATTTTTGTGCAGGCAAATTTTTGGCCTATTGTTTTTGCCTTTTCCATGTCAACGGGGTTGGCAATTAGTGTACTGAAGCCCATGGATAGGGCGAGCAGGAAGAGAAATTGTTTTTTCATAGAGATGACTTTTAATATAAGGCTTCAAAAATATGAAAATAATCAAAGCGTAGCCTCAAATATGGAAAATAAATCCAGAATTTTTCTATAGTGAAATCACTTCGTCCATTTTAATGTCCAAGGGTTCTGTAGGGACTTCATCAACAAGTTGGAAATCGAAGCAGATGCCGATGCGTTTTACATCAAGATGCTGGCATAAGAAACGGTCGTAGTAGCCCCTACCTCTTCCAATGCGGTTGCCGTTTCGATCAAAGGCCACACCAGGGACGATAATCAGGTCGAAATCACCATGATAGGGCTCGTTCTGAGGCTCCAGGATGTTGAAGTCGCCCACGACAAAATCGGTATCCTTGCCGTATTCCACTGGGATGATGTCGTCGCCGACCACGGTGGGCAGGATGATGGTTTTCTTCAGATGCCATTTTTCGAGGAAGGCTTGTGTCTGCACCTCATCGGGTAGGGCACTGTAAAGCATGATTTTATCAGCCTTGATGAAGTCAGGATGTTGTTCCAACTTGGTCAGAATCTTCTCGGATTGTTCGAGAAGTTGCTCTTTGGTATGTTGCTTTTTCAAGGCCTTGATTTGGGCACGCAGTTCTTTTTTTTCCATGACGTTAAGTGTTGACTTTAATAGAGATTTTCTGTGGTAGTCAGGCCGATGCCTTTTGGCAAGATTGCAGATGCTGTGATGCTATGTTTTGGGGCATTGCCAATCCATTCTACCCACACATTGTTGTCTTCCGATTTAAGGATAACGCCGCCTTCGACTAGCCAGCTGGTGGACAAGGGATAGGGCCTCACAAAATAATGGTCGTTTTCTTCTTCGATTTCGAGTTTTTGGGGAACAACGATGTCATAGAAAAAGTCTGACATCATGCTTTGGATGATGAAGAAATTGTCGTTCAATTCTTTGGTCACAGGCTCCACGTGGGGCGAGTGCTTATAACCTGAAAAAGTGACCAATTTGGCCTTATTGCCCGATTTGATGGCGCGGTCGACGATGCATGACGAACCGTACATCTTTTCGACTAGCATGGTTTTCAGTACGCCGGCAACGCCAAAAGGATAGTCATAATCGTAAGGGACAATGTCATCTGCGTCGCCGTGGAAGGCGAGAATGGGAATATCGTGGCCACGCATAAAGGTTGTGTCTGGCATGGCTCCCCACATGTCGATGATACCTTTGATATGGAAGTTTGCTCTAATATCGTTGCCACAAGTGTTGATGTCGCCAAGGTCAGGTGCCAGCAAGCTGCTACGGGTATATTCTGGACGGGTCTCGTTGGTCATAAAGGCGAGGTTGAGTGTAGTGATGGCTCCTGCGCTGCAACCACCTACAAACAACATGGAAGTGTCGATGCCATAATCTTCCTGGTGTGACACCAAAAATCGCATTGCTGCATGAGCGTCCTGCACGGCGCGATAGCCTGCTCGCCCAATGCTGGCCATAGTAGGAAGGAATCCTATTCTATAGTCAATAGAGGCAGTCACATAGCCCATCGAAGCCAGATGTCGGCACCATTGTGTGATGGATTTGTCGTCTTTCGATCCGAAATAAAATGCGCCACCGTGAACCAACATGACCAAAGGACGTTTTTGTAAGGTGTCGTTTTGAGGCCGGAACACATCAAGATGGAGTTCCAATGGAACTTCGCTTATGGCATTACTCATCCGGAAAATCTTGTCGGTGACAGCGGTTTCGTCAGCCAACTCCGACCAAAATCCCATGACTTTGGCGTAAGGGATGTCGTTGATTTCTTCCACGGCAAATAATGTGTCTTGATAGCGATTGTTCCCATAGTCATGAAACGCTGGAACTTCGTGAATGTCGAACCGAAATGACGCTGTTCCAAGCACACTCAATCTTGCGTAGCCTCTTGCGTGAGTACTATCCATGGAGATGACGCGAGGGCGGAAGGTCTCTTTCTCACCGTTGTAGTAAAGAATGGCATTGCGTTTATGTGCTACTAATCTGAAAGGAAGGGTGTCCGTCATGTCTTCTTCCAAGGCCATATAATGTCCTTTGACGTTCAGGCTGTCGCTGTATTCAATGAACACTAGCAACTCTTTGCCATGAACCTTGCTTTTGAAGACGGCAGGCGTTTCGACAACGGGAAAGTACACTTTTTTTAAAAACAGACGTGGGTTTGGAATGCCATCGTTACCGAAAAGATGGACAAACGATAGGGAAAGGACAAGGGCAAAGATATAGCGGCGCATAGAAGTCATTTGTGAATAAGCTGCAAAAATAATAAACTAAAACGAAATCAATGAAATCAAATGATAAAATACGTATTTTTACAGCATAAAAAAAGGAGGAAACCGTGAAACAATTATACTTTATTTTGCTGATTGTCATTAGTTTGGTTCGGACTTCCTATGCTCAGGAACATCGTCGTTACGCCTTGATTTGGCACGATGAATTCGATTCTGGAGTTTTGGATAACAAGGTCTGGTCGAAAATATGGCGCAGCAAGGCTGATTGGGCTATCCACATGTCGTCGCATGATACGCTGTATGCTTTCGAGGATGGCGATCTCGTGTTGCGTGGCATGGTGAATGACTTTTTGCCTGATGACGAGATCCCGTTTCTTACTGGAGGCGTGTGGAGCTTGTATAGGAAGTCTTTCGGCTTCGGTCGCATTGATATACGGGCCAAGTTTGATGTGGCGCAAGGTTTCTGGCCTGCCATTTGGATGATGCCTCAGACCAACAAAGCGTTGAACTGGCCTTATGGTGGTGAAATCGACATCATGGAACATTTCAGGGACAATCCCTATATCAATCATACGGTTCACAGCAATTACACCTACAATCTCAACAAGCGCTACCGACCTACGCATGTCGCCTATCCTAAATATAACGAGGGCGATTACAATACGTATGGGATGGAACGTTTCCAGGACAGCCTTGTGTTTTTCCTCAACGGGAAGCGGACGTTCAATTATCCACGTTTCCGAAATGGGGAAAACGGACAGTTCCCTTTCAGTCAGCACGACTTTTACCTGATTCTTGACGCTCAGCTTGGGCGCGACCGTTCGCCATACATCGATACAGCAAAACTGCCCGTGGAACTGCGCGTGGATTATGTGCGCTATTATGAGCTGGATACAAAGACAGATGTGATTCCCGAACCGAAAGAGTTTAAACAGTTGGGCACAAAAAGGAAAAGACTGAGAAAAGTGGTTTATGATGCCCAAACCCATTTCGACAATCCCGATGAATACCGCTTGGTGGTGAAATGTGGCAAGGCGACCATTTCAGGCAATCCCTATTGGGCGCAAAGCACTTTGGCGCAGTTGGTGGATGAGGATTGTCGCATTTCCAATCTGGAAGTTCACGACTGGGCCACATATCCTTTCCGAGGCTTTATGCACGACACGGGGCGCAACTACCAGCCCGTCAGTAAGTTGAAGGAAACACTCGATTTGATGAGTTTCTACAAGTTGAACTATTTCCATTGGCACTTGACCGATTATCCTGCATGGCGCATCGAGTGTAGGGTTTATCCGCAACTCAATGATCCTCAATATCAAAGGCAAGGCCGCGACGAGGGTAAGTTTTACACATACGATGAAATCCGAGAGGTGATAGCCTACGCAAAAGAGCGGGGAATCACTGTCGTGCCTGAAATCGACATGCCTGGGCATTCCACCTATTTCAAGAATGCTTTCGGCTTTACAATGGACTCCGAACAGGGCAGAAAGGTATTGGAAAAATGTCTTGAAGAGTTTTTCACCGAAATCCCGAAAAGCGACTGTCCCTACTTTCATATCGGCTCTGATGAGGTTCATATCGAAGACCCGAAAGGCTTCATGCGATGGATAGAAAACCTGATGGAAAAGTATGACCGCCAGCCCATCGCATGGGATCCGGGCCTGCCAGCCTCCGACAAGGTGATTCGGCAGATATGGAACGAGGCGGAAGGCTCCAATGCGGCGGCTTCAAACAAAGCGGGAAAGTACCTCGATTCCTTTGTGGGCTATTTGAACTATTATGATCCGATGCTGTTCACAAGCCGTTGTTTCTTGCACACTGCCGCGGCGCAAACCGTGCCCGACACGACCAAGGCTTTGGGAGGCATCCTCTGCCTTTGGAACGATGTGCGCGTGGATAACAAGGAGAACATCTCGCTGCACAACGGTATGATTAACGGTGTGATGGCTTTTGCGGAGCGCTATTGGAATGGCGGCAATGCCGGAGTCGTTGAAAACGAGAACCTTCCTCCTGGTCCTTTGACCACAGTGGGCTCGCGTTTGGCCAATTTCGAGGAGAAAATGACCGTTCACCGTGAGCGTTTCCACCAGGACAAAATGCGTTGGGCGGCCAATTCGCAGATGGAGTGGAATGTGCAGATTGATGATAATGAGCCTTTTTTGGCTTATGGTGGCGCGGTCGATTTGGATGCTTTTTGTCAGGCGCATCATATAATAATAGGTGAACAGGCCATGGCGAAAGCACAAACGGTCATAGTGGCCGACAAAGACATGGATGTTGAGGTGTGGATTGGCTTCTGTACGCCAGCCCGTTCCAACCGTAATGGTTATGGCATAGGAGAGCAAGGTCATTGGGAAGGAGGTTGCCAATGTTTTGTCAATGGCAAAGAGGTGTTGCCGCCAAAGCTATGGGAAGAACCTGGAAAGTATGCGTACCATTTCAACACTTGGGGCAAGCCCGAGGAGGAAGAGCCTTTTACTGACGAACAGCTCTATTGGATGCGGCAACCCGTTCAGATTCATTTGAATAAGGGAAAAAACCAAGTGGAGGTCCGGGTGCCGAAGACCTATCAAGGGTTACGATGGAGTTTTGGGTTTATTCCAATCTATGACTCAAACTGACTCCTCGTCCAATAAGTCAAGCAGTCCTTCAGGAGAATAGACAGGAAGACTGCTGAATTCGACAAAATCGTTAGTGTTGATTGTCACGATGCAATCACATTGTCCTGCAAGAGCACTTTGGTATTGTAGCATGTCTTCGAAGTCCTTAACTTCGTTGCGCAAGGCGGCTCGTAATTGGTCGCCATCCATGGGTAGGACGGTCATCATGGCTTCCATCATCCGCTCCGCTTTGTATATGTCTTCCCGATTTATTTTTTCCCGTTGCAGCACGTATGCCATGTTGGCGAAAGTAAGGAAAGAGGCGAAAAGGTTGATATAGCCGTTTTTCCCGCGCATAAGTATTTGCTCACATGATTTGCAATACCTTCTGTTACACAATACCTCAAGCAACACATTCGTGTCAAGAAAAACGTTCTTCATTCTTTTGTCCTTCCATCATTCATAATGGCAGCCAAACGGGGGTCGGCATCCAATTCCTCTTGGGTAAACTCTCTTAAGTGCAAACTGCTAAGGTATTCCACATCTGGTGAAAGAGGGATAACCTTGTGCCGCTTTAATGACTCAACAGCCATTTCTTCTTTTTCTTCAGATTTTACAGGCTCAGAGAGTTTTCCCGCTAACCATTCGCGCTCGCTTTGTGTAAGCATCAGTCCTTGCAAGTACCTCCATAAATTGTTCAGTGCAAATGTAGTCATAACCCTAATTTTGTGTTTTTCGCCGCAAAAATAACAAAAACTGCCCATAGGGGAACCCTTTTCAACAGATTTTCAAAAGATTTCTTGCCAATCAGTCGTTTTTATTCTTACTTTTGGGCTCTCAAAACTAGAGTTTTACCAAACAACAAACATATGAACAAAGCGCAATAAGCGCATCCAACTGACAACGAAATATTATAGATAGCAATTGTTGCTGTTCTTGGCTCTAAATTACCACCCTGTCCCTAGGGGACACTTCTCAAGGACAAGTTAGCAAATGCCGTATGCACGGCGTGGAATAACTTGTTTGAGAAGTGGGTGTGGTAACCCAAGAGCCAAGCAAGGGATTGATTCCACGCTTTTTTTGTCGGATAAAAGAAAACAGAAATGAACAAAAACTAATGAATATGAAAAAGAGAATTTTACAATATAGAATGACGACTAAAGTCGTGATGATAGGACTGCTGCTTGGAATTATAGGATCGATAAATGGTTATGCATGGGATCATAACAATATAACAATAGATGATTTACTGTACAATTTGAATGATAATTCCTTGACAGCCCAAGTTATTGGCCATGTTCAAAGTACATCTGCAACAGGAGATCTTATTATTCCTTCATCTGTTACTTACACTGACGATATGAATATAACACGCTCATACTCCGTGACTATTATTGGAACATGTGCATTTATCAATTGTTATGGCTTTACATCTTTGAGTATTCCTAATTCGGTGAAATGGATTTTCGATTATGCATTTAGTGGCTGTAGCGGTTTTACAGGATCTTTGATTATTCCGAATTCTGTATATCAAATTGGAGAAGAAGCGTTTTCAAATTGTTCAGGTTTTGATGGCACTTTGATTATTGGGAAATCTGTCAATTCAATTGGTTATCACGCTTTTGTTGATTGTAGTAATTTCAATTCTTTGCATTGTCTTGCAGTTATTCCACCAACAATTGAATGGAACGCATTTTATCGATTTCCAACCAATATTCCAGTTTATGTTCCCTATGGTTCAATTGATACCTATTTGGCTGCATTTGGTTGGAGTAGTTTTACAAATTATCAAGAAATTGCCTATAGAACCATATCGGGCTATGTTGAAAGTGATGGCCTTTGGCAATTCATCGCTTCGCCTTTGGTAGACAATGTTTCTCCCGAAACGGTGGATAACTTGATGTTGGCAACAGATTACGACCTCTATCAATTCAATCCTTTAGAAACAGAAGGACAATGGCAGAACCACAAAGCCGACAACTTCGACCTCGTTAATGGCCAAGGCTATCTATATGCCAGCGAGGAAGAAGTCAATATCGTTTTCAAAGGCGAATTCAATGAGAACGAAACGAAAGTTGTGGAACTGGTCTACGATGAAGTACAACCCAATGCTGGCTGGAATCTTGTGGGCAATCCCTTTCCCGTAAGCACCTATATCGATAGAGACTATTATGTAATGAATGAGGACGGCACAGGCATCAACCCCGTTGCAGTGCCAGCATCCACACCCATTCCGCCTTGTACAGGCGTGATGGTGAAGGCAAATGGTCCAAATGAGACGGTCGTTTTCACTAGAGTGGTGCCATAAAAATGACTATGACCACTTTCAACCTTGGTTGAAGCGGTCATAGTTATTGTCAATGGTCATAGTCAAAAAATCACCTACCGTTGTAATTCCCACTCAAAGTCTCAATGAAACCATTGGCGGCGGTCTTCATGTTGACGAAGTCGCTGCCCAAGGAGCTGGAGCAGTCGAGCACGAGCATGATCATCGCGCTCTTGTATTCGTTGACGACCTCGGTGTTGCCCGAAGGCGTAAACTCGCTATTGTACTGCCATTGTCCTCCTGATTCAAGCCAGTTCCATTGTTTCACATAGTCGGTGCTGATTTGAGCGCCGTTCAAGTCGGTGAGGTCACGGAAAGCGAACACGTCGAAGATGCCTTCCGATGAAGCCGTGACGGCGACGCCTGACTTGCATTCCAAACCCACATAGCGGATGTCAGTAAGCTGGCCTTTTCCGTTGGTGCGGATGTAGGTACCTTCAATGTAGCATTGCGAGGCGGTGGCTTCACTCACGTTGTCGAACGTGAAGCGGATCTTGGTGTTGGGCTCTTGTGCCGGCAGCTTGAGCGTGACATTGTAGAAGGTGCTTTGGTTGTAAAGCTGCTGGGCGATTTGGGCAAACTTCTCGGAGGCTTCGCTCATGTTGTTGACTTCAAAGACATTGTGCACAGGGTCGCTCGATAGCTTCTTCAGGTTGTTGCGGAAACTCTCCACGTCCGCCACATCGGAGCCGCGCACGCCGATGGAGTAGGCCGAGATGTTGGTACCTCCAATAAGTTCGTTGTTGATCCTTGAATTTACAGCGGCTAAGTACTCGCTACCTGAATTGTAGTCTGAAAGGATGTAAGAGCCTTGGTCGAGGCCATCGGTGAAAGTCACCACGGAGACGTTGATGAGGTTCTCTGGAATCTTGGCATCAGCCAAGCTGTTGAGGCCTGTGTTGACGGCATGGTAGAGGATGGTGCCGTTCTGCATGGCCAGCTCGTCGACAAATTTCTCAAAGTTGGTTTTGGTGTCCTGGTTAAGCAGGCCGAGAGGCATGGTGAAGAGTTCGCTGTTGAACCCCACGATGCCGAGATAAAGACCTTCCTTGGCTGGGGTGTTGTCTTCAGCCTTGGGTTTTCTGCAACTGGTGAATGTGGTGAGTGTGACAACAAGTGCCAAAACTGCCACTGATAAGATGTGTTTCTTCATATTTGTTAGTTTTTAATCTGTTCTATAACGCAAATGTGTCAATTAAATTGTATGAATCTCAAAACGCTCAATTTTCTATCGCTTGTCGAATGGCACGGCACAGTTGGTCGGGGCAGGAGGTGTTCTTGAAGCCGCATCGGATGCCTTCCAAACGCTGTAGCACCTCATCAATTTTCATGCCATCTACTAATGCGCTCACACCTTGTGTGTTTCCATTGCAGCCGCCGTAAAACTGTACATTCTTCAGAATGCCGTCCTCGATTTCAAACTCAATGGCTTGGCTGCAGGTGCCTTGGGTTCGGTAGGTGTATTTCATTTCAGATTTAAAATTCAAGATTTAAAATTTAAAATTTGGACATAAACTTCTCGCTGTCAACGATAAAACGTTCGTGGATGCCTTCGCCAACAAGCGTTTCGTCTTCAAAACATTTCACCTCGAAGACTAAGCGGCGACGGTCAACTTCGACGAGTTCGGCTTCACAACGAATAGTTGAACCCACTGGACTGGCTTTCAAATGCTTGATGTTGACCGCGATGCCCACGGTGGTGTTGCCATCGCCAATCTTGTCGGCGACGCTTTCGAGGCAAGTCTTTTCCATCAAGGCAATCATGGCGGGGGTGGCAAAGACCTCTAATGCACCCGAGCCGTAGACGGCAGCGGTGTCTTTATGCTCCACCGCGAGCATCTCGCTGTGGCGGAGTCCTTTTAGCATGTCGTATTCCATTAGGCTTGGAAATTCATGGTGATGTTGACGATGACATCGGGATGCAGTGAGCGGCCAACGGGGCAGCTTTCGGCGGCGGCCCACAGCAAGGCTTTCTGTTTCTCGGTGTATTCCTTGGCGGGGAAGTTGAACACGATGTCGATCTGCCCAATGCGACGCGGGTCGGCATTCATGGTCTTCTTCACCGTGTAGGTGGTGCCGTCGATGTCAAATTTGTGGCCTTGTGCGCTAATGCCCATGATGGTCATCATGCAGCCAGCAAGGGCCGCACAAGCGAGGTCGGTGGGCGAGAAGGCTTCGCCTTTGCCGTGGTTATCGGTAGGTGCATCGGTGAGGATGGTGTTGCCCGACTGCACATGGGTCATCTCATTGCGGAGATTTCCTTTGTATGTTCCTTTAATGGTTACCATATTGTGTCTTATTAATTCGGAATGCTGAATGAGGAATGCTGAATGAGGACTAAGCCCAGCAGCGCATCGCGACATTCAGCATTCATAATTCAACATTTATCATTTGTTTATTTGTTCTAATATAAGTCCAGCGAGACGGCTTGTGCCCACGCGGAAGAGGTTCGGGTTGAGCCATTGTTCGCCGAGAATGCTCTTCACCAAATAATAATAGGTGAGGGCATCTTCCGGTACTTTCATGCCACCGGCAGGCTTGAAGCCGACCTTCTTGCCTGTAGCTTCATAATATTCCTTGATGGTGTCAATCATGATGATGGCAGCCAAAGGTGTGGCGGCCACTGGCACCTTGCCCGTCGAGGTTTTGATGAAGTCAGCACCCGCGAGGATGGCCAGTTCGCTGGCTTTGCGGATGTTTTCCACCGTCTTTAGTTCGCCCGTTTCAAGGATGACTTTCAGCTTGGCCTTGTCGCCGCAGGTCTCTTTGATGGTCTTGATTTCGTTGAAGACCTCGTCGTAACGACCAGCGAGGAACGTACCGCGCGTGATGACCATATCCACTTCGTCAGCACCTTCGTTGACGCAGTATTCCACCTCCTTGACTTTCAGGTCAAACGGCATCTGACCCGAGGGGAAGCAGCAGGCTACCGTAGCCACACGGATGCCACTGCCTGCCAATTGTTGTTTTGCTTGACGGATGAAGGGACTATAGATGCAGATTGCAGGCACGCTGAGGTACGGCTTATGCTTCGGAAAAGCCAAGGCTTTCTCGCAGAAGTCCTTGATTTTCGCCTCATTATCAAAGGCTTCCAAAGTCGTGAAGTCAATGCTTTGGAAGATGGTGCGCAGGGCTTCCTTTTCGTGACCTTTTTTCTTCTCTTCGTTGAGAATCAATGCGATGCGCTCGTTGAGCGCAGCCTCACTATGGTTGTAGGGTTTGAATTTCATGATGTTTGATATTTTGGGCAAAGGTACAGTTTTTTTTCGTGGTATGTAACTTTTTCGCTGTTTCTACGTATTTAGAATTAACTAATGATTATTTTTGCGCCATTTTTTTAATCAACCAATCAAAAACCGATGCCCCGATGGTATATAACAGCGGTCAGTTTTAAAATGAAAAAGTATTTGTTCATCCTTTCAGCCTTGGTTTTGTTAGCCTTCGACAGTTGCAAAAAGTTTGCTGGCGACCCCATCACCAAGGATTTCAACAATCCTGGAGCCTACACTGCACTTGAAGTGGAGTCTGCGTTTGATGTCACCGTCAGCAATGCTGTTGATGTTGTCACCATTACGGCGGGCGAAAACGTCATGCCGAAGGTTGTAGTGGAAGTCATAGACAATACGTTGAAAATCAGACTTAAGCCTATTGCTAACATCTATGATGGTGAATTGAAGGCTATTATTCCCTACAATGCCAATTTGACGAGCGTCAATTTGTCGGGTGCTTCGGAATTCCGTTCGGAATATGGTCTTGAAGGTCAAAAGGTTGATGTGGAATTGTCGGGTGCTTCCGATTTCTATTGCGAAATCGATGCCGATGAGGTGAATATTGATATTTCGGGTGCTTCTGATTTCTTTGGCGATATTTGGGCCGACGAAATCGACATGGCTTTGTCGGGTAGTTCCAACATCAAGGGTAATGTGGAAGCCCTCGACCTTGACCTTGAGATGAGCGGTGCCTCTGATGCCACTTTTGAAGGATACGTTGGAACACTCAAGATTAATTTGACCGGCGCCAGCAACATTAAGAAGACTATCAATGAAATGAGATACGGCTTCGAATGCGACCAATGCGAAGGCTCAATGTCAGGCTCAAGTGATGCCTATATTCATTGCAATGGCACCATTAAGGTCAACCTTTCGGGCTCAAGCGAACTGCACTTTACGGGTAATGGCAATCCCGCTGACAGCCACGCATCAAGTGGATCCGATATTATCCATGATGTGCTGCCGTAAGTGATTCTATCGTCATTTTCATCCGCCATTTCCACTGGTTTTTGGCGTTTGAAGGGACATTGATTTGGTCGTCCATTGGGTTGGGCGACCAATTTTTTTCATCCAAGTCCAAAAGGTCTTGCAAAGGATAGATGTTCCACTTTGAGGGACTGTCCAAATGCTTTTCCAGGATTTTTTTGAGCGTCTTGGAGGTGACTTTGCGGTCGTCGAGGTCGAGGCTGTCGAGGAACTGGCGGGTGCGCACTCGGTCTTCAGCCAACCAGCCACGCAAGGTGGGCATGTCGTGGGTGCCCGTGGTGTAGACGCAGTTCTCGGGCAGATCTTCTGTCTGCACAAACTGATGCCCGAACACCTTAGGCATACGCTGTACCTCAAGGCTCATGATGCTCAATTCCTGCATCACTTCAGGCACACAGGCGGGAATCATGCCAAGGTCCTCGCCGCAGGCAATCATATTGGTCGCATTGATTAAAGCGGGCAGCTTTTCCAAGGCTTTCTGCTTCCAGAAATCGTTGTGGCGATGGAAATAAAAGTCTTCGTAAATGGCGTTGATGGCCTGCTTTTGCTCCTCACTGAGGGTTTGGTAGGATTTGGTTTTGTGCAATTCAATACGCGGGATGTACTTGTCTTTCTCGTTGGGAGCAGGGATGAAAAGGGTATCCACGCCTTTTTTCAAATGTTTGTTTTTGATGAAATGGAAGCCCTGGTCTTCTATTTCTTCCACGCTCAATGGCAAGGCAGGAGAGAAGTGTCCCAACAAGCCCGACTTGGCGGTCTTCGGGATTTCCCAGATGCGGAAGAACCCCAAGATATGGTCGATGCGGTAGGCGTCGAAATAGCGTGCCATCACTTGCAGACGGCGTTGCCACCAGGCATAACCGTCCTTGGCCATCGTTTCCCAGTTGTAGGACGGGAAGCCCCAGTTTTGACCTTCGGCAGCGAAGTCATCGGGCGGTGCGCCCACTTGCACCTCGAGGTTGAACAAATCGGGATGCGATTTCACGTCCACGCCTTCGGGATTCACGCCAATGGGAATGTCGCCTTTCAGCAGCAAGCCATTGTCGTGCAAGGTTTTGACGGCCTCTCGCAGTTGCTTGTCGCAGTGGTATTGCAGGAAAAGGTGGATTTCCGTGCTGTTGCCGTCGCGCTCGGCGCAATATTGGGCGTAATCCAAAAGCCAGTCTTCGTTTTCCTTGACGAATTGCTGGAATTCGGCGGTTTTTTTTAGTGCATCCCATTGCTGCTCAAAGGCGATTTGGAAATATTTCCATTTGGTTTTCAGTACTTTGGGGTAATCGACAGATTCCTCTTTGTTGAGCATTGTCCGCATTCGCTTGAAAGCAGTGCTATTTATTGCTTTTCCTTTCATGTCATTCCCTTGGGAATCTATGGAAGGAAAAGCAATGCCCTCCAACTTTTCTATGTTCAAATAAATCGGATTCAGCGCAAAAGCCGAGATGGCATTATAAGGATAAGAATCATGCCAATCGTAATGCGATGTTGTGTCGTTGATGGGCAGGATTTGTATGATTTTCAGCCCATTGGCCACGCACCAGTCACCTAGTTTCGGCAGGTCGGCATATTCGCCGATGCCTAAATCATCTTCTGTGCGTAGGCTGAACAGTGGCACGGCCACGCCTTTCATCGTTTGCCTTTCGGTGAGGCCGAACCAATCCCAAACGCGGTCTTTGCCCTCGGGCAAAATGCGGTTGGGACCTTCTTCCCAACGGATTTGGCCGTTTTCGCGGATGAAATATTTGTATTCCGTGGGCGGTGTTCCATCGATTTCCGCAGACCAAATTCCATGCCCCACATATTCCATCGGAATGGCCTTGTTCGTGTTCCAATTGCCTAATTCTGCGTTGTTTCCTGTGAGGAACAATTCCTCGCCCCAGCGGCTGTTGTATCGTAATCTGAATAGGGTTTTCATGCCGCAAAATTATGAATTTATTTCACGCAGAAATCGCAGAAATCGCAGAAGCGCAAAGCGATGCAAAACAGAGTCCAGAAGGCTTCCCATAGTTCTGCGTATTCTGCGTGCTAAAATAACGTATTTTGCGTGGGGAAGATCACTCGATTTTCACCCGACTAATCACCCCGCGGTTGCTCACCGAATCGAAAAACACGCTGTAGGCATAGCCGCCATGTACCTTGAATACCCTTGGAAAAATCTTTTTGCTGGCTTTTTGTCCCATGCCGACTGTGCCAGCTTCGGGGTCGTAGAGGCCGATGTAACTCATCCCATTGTCCACGAACAGACCGTAAGTTTTGCCCGTGGCTTTGTCGGTGAGGAACTCGTTTTTGAAGAATTGCTCTCCCGAAGTGATTTTCAGAGGCTGCCGGTTTGCAATCTTGAAGTCAGGGCCGATTTCCACGATTTCGCGGTTGTCGAGGTCGGCAAACTGAAGTATGTCGTTGACTATCAAGGGGACAATTTGGTATTCCTTTTTGGCCATAAAGGAGCAGTACCATTGAACTTTCATCTCCAAACTTTCGTTTAGAATTAACCGAACCAAATTACCGTCCCAAATGCCCTCGTTGATGAGGTTGTTTTCTTTTGGCGCCACTTGATGATATTCGTGTTGGATGCTCATCCATTGCGATTGGCAAGAAAGGTAGCCGAGTGTGTCGAGGAAACTGCATAGATAATGTGGCTCTTTCTCCGAATTGTCTTTCATCACATAATAGAAATCTTGACTTTTGCCATGGTTATATTTGAGCCAATAGAGACTTCTGTCATGCACAATCGTCTTGACAATATAAGCCCCGTTGTACTCGCACACGATTTTGAGGAGTTTGTTGCGGTAATCATCGCGTGAGAAGGTGGAAACGGGCAAAATACCTTGTTTTTCATTCAGATACACTTGCAGACAACTGTCTTGCCCAACGAGAATGAGGTTGTCGAAAGCGTCAATGTAGAGTTTTTCAAAGAGTTGGTCGAAGTTCTTGTGGGCTTGTTCATTGCCTTCGGTGTCGAGGACGACCATCGATGAAGTCTTGGGTTGGTTCTCCAAAAGGTAGATTTTCCCATCCAAAAACGCGATGTCGGCGATGTTGCGGTTGGAACCAGAGCGGTAAAAGTCTTTGCTTGCCGAGACGCCAACTTCTTGAAGGTCGTAACTCATCTTGCGCATACAGAAACTGACGTTGATGGAATCGCGCTGCAATTGCCTCGGTGTGAGGCTCACCACTGTATCCTGATAGCCGATGCAGGAATAATACAGGCTGACGGTCTCCGAGCGGTCATAAAGCGGCAGCTCGTAATGTCCTTTGGCATCGGTGCTGGTGCCGTAAGGCGTGTTAACGATGCTGATGTTCACATTCTCCACGCCGAGATTGCCGTAAACGGTGGTTTGGGTTTGGGCGAAAAGCACTGAACCAAACCAAAGCAATACAATTGAGGTGAAAAAAGTTCTTTTTTCCATAAATCAATGCGTTATTCTTGGACCGAATGTGCCTTGTGATTCTCTTTCAAGTAAAAAATGCCATCGAAAACCCGTGCCCAATTTCCCAGCTTACAGTCGCCAAAAACAATGCTGTTGAAAACCATGTCAGCCCAATCCTTCTTTTGGCTCAAATCGCAGAAGCCGTATTCCATCCCGCGCTGGTTCAACCGAAACTCCATCGATGTCGAGTCCGGCATAATAGCCGTGCTGTCATTCGCATAGAAAAAGCCCGTGCTGCCGTCACCCGAAGTAAAAGCCAAGGAATACACTTGTCCCGGGAAAGCGTTTTCAAGATGCTCACCCAAGAGTACAAACTTTTTGTACAAATCAGGCTCTGGCTCTTTCCCATACATGATTTGGTCAATTTTTTTGGCACCGTGGAAGTTGGCAGTCCAAATGATGACCTTCCTATCGGGGAAACGGTTCAAGTACCATTCCACGTTTTCAGCCATCTGTCGGTCTCGTATGTTGATACCTGCATTGACGGCATCCCAGTCCGTAAATCCAAGTCTTAACTGTCCCAAAAATGCCAAGGCGTTGTCAATGGTCATGTCAAGGATGGCCTTCTTCTCCAAATCGGTTTCCTCTTCCAATGCTTTTCGGGCTTGGTTCATTTTCGAATCAAAGTAATCCAATTCGTTATGCGTCAAAGTGGTATCCATGCCCATCATGCGGTCATGAATAGCCATCAGGGAATCAAACGCACTTCCTCCCAACACGTTTGAAACACTTGGTGAGGAAGCCAAAAAATAAGGGATGAGGAAATAGTCACCAAGGGAAGGATTGCAGTCCATTCCCCAATACCTCACCTTGCCGCTACGCATGGCTTCCACCAAAGGAGCGGCTTCTTTTGTCTGGCTCCACAAGCCATACCAGGCATTGGCAACATCAAGATAGTTGCTGTCAATGCACAACGGCGGCAAAACACCCTGTAATACAGCGCCATCAAGGAACCCCATACCTTCCAACACGACATCATATTCATTGTTCGCGTTGAGAAATTCAATCAGTTTTGACTTGATTTCAAAGGTCTTACCGTCGGCATGACCGGCTTCACCTAAAATCACAATGCGCTTGTCTTTGACAGCGGTTTTAATAGGCTCAAAGCTGGCCTGTTCGTCCGAAAAAGCCAGGAATTTGTCGGCGACTTGCTGCTCATTCGTTTTTGTCTCACAAGATATAAAAAGAGCGAGAACTGATACAATTGTAAAAAAGAACGCTTTTTTCATGGTGAATATTTGTTAGTTTAGTGTCGCAAAACTATAATAATTATTAGTGGAGAAAACATCATTAGATGTAGGATAGAGACATTTGTTGAGGTGTTGATTTAAAAAGTATTGATAATCATTGTGTTATAAAATAATTGGTAGAGACTTTTAGGGTTATTTCACCTCAATGGTAACATACCGATACTCTTTCCCGTCATCAAACCGCAGTAGATACTCGCCTTTGTAGAGTGCCAATTTGAATTCCTTCTCGTCCTTGCCGTACATATATTGGTCGATGGGGACGCATTGCTCGCCCTCCGATTTCAGGAACGCGCTCACGCAGCCTTTTGGGAAGCCGTTTTCGTCGATGAAGCGGCGGTCGATGGTGTAAAGCACTTTGCCGTTGTAAAGTTTCCAGTCGGGGATGTTGTCTTCGATAAAGCGTGTGCGTGGCAGGCAGCAGGTGGCATCCATACCCGAACCGCAAGGGAAGATATGCTTCACCGTGTCATAAAGAAGGATAGGCTCGCGGTTGGGCATCGCATCAATCAAGTCGTAATAAACGGTTTGCAAGGAATCGGTTTCGCCGTATGGGTCGTCGAAGAATGTGCATTGCATCGTGAACGGGTCGATGCCGGATTGTTCCTTGAAATATCTGCCCATCGTGTACCATCCGTTGCGGTCGGCGATATGCCCGAAGCCGCCTAAAAGCAGGAATTTTGCTTCAGGGTCTTGGCTGATGATTCTTTCGACAAGGTTTTTGGCTTCGTTCACCTCTCGGTCAACGCCGAAGCCGTCGCCTTCGTAAGGCACGAGCGTATAGCCCAAATTGAGCGCGGTACTGAGCATATCGCCATAGACAGGCTCGTTGCTGTAGAACCCCGTTTCGCCCAACAGCACCGTGCGCCTCTCGTTGAGCAAGGAATCCTTTGCAAACAGGGTCTCGGCGGCAAGATAACGGTAGCCGTTTTCATAGCATTTCTCTAACCAACTGATAACGAAAGCTCTACTATGTGGGTTGAAGTGCCTCTCGTTCATCATAATGACGCGGTTGTTCGCGATGATGCTGTCCATCATTTCCGACAAGGGGATGGCTTTCACATCCTTAAAACTATTCTTGAATCTCATATTGTCGAGAAATTGTGTTCCACAAGCCTCGGCTTCGCGCCTTGCCTCCTTGTATCGCCCGACGCGGGAATACAAGATGGCTAACAGGTCGTGATAGGAATGTTCAAACTTCGAGCCGATAAAGGTGCTGTCCATATCGAGCAGTTTGATGAGCGAGCGATAGCCGTAGCCATCTTCTTTAGCCACTTGGTAAGGATTGAGCTGTTCGTTTTGCGCCACGGCGCTTTGAAAAGTTAATGCTGACAAAAGCAATAGAAAGTAAATTTTCTTCATAGAACATGATTTTTGAGGATTTAACTGGGTATAATATGGTTTAAATACTACAAAAATCATTCCAGATAGAGTTCTATTCTATCCTCACCTGATATAGTGCCTTCCGGTGGTTGATGCCTGTTGGATAAATGAAATACAAAACGCCGTCGTGAATCCTCATATTCTGAGCAAAGGGGTAGCCGCTGAGGTCCATCACGGAGGTGGCGGTGCCGGTTTTCAGGTCGATACGCTTGAGGGTATAGATGCCATCGGTGACGAAAAAAGTGTAGAATTCTTTCCGCGCTGCGTCCACCATCATTTTCTGTTTCCAGCGGCGGTCGGGCACCATCTTGCCGTTCCATTTGCGGTATTCATGGAAGGTGAGGGGGTAGCGCTCCAATTCATTGCCGACGGCATCGAAGACAATGGTTTCGTGGTCGGTGTAGGCAAAGATATAGAACTTGTTGTCGATTTCGAAAATCGGGTTATAGATTCGCTCAGTGGCCCAAAAGTCGATACCTCCCTTTGTGTGCGACATAAGCCAAATGTCGTCTCGACCTTCCTCATCCACAATGTAATGAAGTAGGTAAGGTTCATTGTCACTGCCGAGGATGTTGCAGTAATAGCCCATCTCCTTATTGTAATAGAAGTAACGTCCTGTGATGAAAACACTGTCGGAAGCTGCTATAATGGTCGAAAACTTGTCGAAAAAAGTCTTGCGTGACATGGAGTGGTAGAAGTTCATCAGCATTTTCTTTCCGTTGTCCAATTCCATAAACCCGACTAGACTCGCTTGGTAGTCGTTGATGGCATAGATGTCGCCGAAAGCATCTTTGCTGAGGTATTTGTAGCGCGAGGAAATGGGCATTTCGTGCAGAGTGTCTCCGTCAAATGAGAGGTGGAGTAAGGCTGAGTGACGACGGCGATAGACAATCATATAGATGCCGTCTTCGCGGAGGGTGTAATCGAGAACAGTCATCACGGGGTTGTCGAAAACGGTATGAGGAGCGTTGGCAGTGATTTCCACCTCAAGCAGTTCATGACTCTTGGTTTTCATGCTGACAGTTAGGTTTTTGCCGTTGATGTCTTTGTCTTTGATGGTGTAATAGGTTGGCTCAAAGACCATGTGCGCGAAGTGGAGTTTTTCGCCAGCTTTGGCATGGCTGTAGGTGAAGCGGCCTTGCTCGTCAGTGACGGAAACAAGGATCGAATCTTGAACATAAACGCTCACGTTCTCTATGGCTTTGCCGTTCTCGTCTTTGCAATAGCCTTGGATGATTTGGCGTTCTTGGGCCTTAGCCTGATGGCTGAAGCCTAAGCTGAAAAGAAATAGAAATATTGCAAGTTTTTTCATAGGTCAAAATCCATTAGTTTAATGTGAAAAAAAGGTGTTTCGAACAAATAATAATGATTCAAAAAAAGTGGTTCTTAATTCAGCTTTATTTTATAAAGACTCCTCTTGTCATGTTCCCCCTTTTGTTGGTTGTCTAGGAAAAGGTAATACACCTCCCCGTTATAGACTTGTATGTTTTGTGGGAAAGCATGGTTTTTGAGCAGGATTTCACGTTTTGTCTTGCCGTCTCGCAGGTCAATTTCTTTCAAGGTGATAAGTCCGTCCGTCTTGTATTGGGCATACATCATCATTCGAGCACGGTCGAAAACCAAGTTTTTGTTCCACGGATTGTTGAAAGTCAGATGTTTGCTTAGCCCAATGCCTAATTGCTTATGGAAATCCATCTCCATCTTGTTTTCCTCCTTGCCGTTTTGGTCGAACACAATAAGAGCGTTTTCAGGGAAGGCGAACAAATACAGCTTGTTGCCGATGCCGTACAGTGGACAATACACGGGGTGAAGCATCACCCGTTTTTTCACGACCTCTTTCAAATTGCGGATTTCGATATTAGTCTCTTTTTCAATGTCGATAAATTCAGTGTCTTCCTCTGCTAACTTATCCATCTTCGACTTGCGTTTATCGTCTAAGGCCCAAAAGTTGGCCATCTCTGTTGTTTCTCCTCCGATGCTTTGAAGTAGAAAACGTTGTCCATTGTTTATATTAACTGCAACAAATACCACTTCTTGACCATAACTTCGCCACATTTCAAGCACGATGATACTATCTGTTGCAGCCACGATAGGTTTCATTTTTTGTCGGAATATGTCTTTTTTACTGCCGTAAAGCAGATGTAATTGCTTGCCGTCGCAAAATATCTGGTATGTGGAGTCGGATCCAATCAGATGAAGGTTGTCAAAAGCATCTCGATATAGTTCCTGATACTTGGAAGCGATGGGCTTGAGTGAGATGGTGTCTTGTTCAAAACTAAGGTGAAGCAAAACGGATTCGTTGCTATTGCCTGCTACTATATAGATACCGTCGTCTTGCACTTTGTAGTCCATCACCCATACCGTATTGTTCTCATAAGCCAGCTGCGATGCTTTTTCCGTCACTGTTACCTCTTGCAAAGTATAATTTAAAGGTCGCATCTTGAAGCTGATGTTGATGGAATCGCGTTGCAATTGTCTTGGCGAGAGGCTCACCACGGTGTCTTGATAGCCTATGCATGAATAGTACAGGTTAACAGTCTTCGAGCATTCGGAAAGTGACAGTTCATAATGCCCTTCCGCATCGGTACTGGTGCCATATTGAGTGTCGACAATGCTGATGTTCACACTACTTACGCAGAGGTCGCCATAGACAACGGTTTTGTGCTGGGCTGTGGCCTGATAAGCAAACCCTAGGCAGAAAAGCAATAGGAATAGGGTAGTCTTTTTCATGGCTCGTGAGCTTTTTAGGGTCAAGCAATCCTCATTCGATAAAGCGCTTTGCTATGGGTGAGACCTGTGTGATACATGAAATAGAGTGTGCCGTCGTTCACCATGGGGAGTTGTACGAAATGGAAGTCTGTCAATGTTGCCACAACTTTAGTCTGTCCAGTCTTGAGGTCGATTTTCATGATGCGCATCACGCTTTCGTCTTCAAAAACCGCATAGAACTCTTTTCTTACCTTGTCGACCAATATCTCCTTTTTCCAACTGCCTTTCATGAGCCATTTCCCGTTCCAGTTTAGGTAGCGATGGAATTTTATGGGTGTCTCCCCAATCATTTGCGCGTTCTTGTCGAAATACTCGTTCTTGTCGGCTTCGAAGTTGAACAACACCAAGGAATCGCCTGTTGAAAATATAGGATCATAAATTGTAGGAAAGGGACACTTGTTAGAAGTACACGGTTTTGATATGCGCGGGCGCATTACAAACCAGGTGTAATAATCTGATGCTTCTCTATTATACCCATCGAATTTTCTGTAATTTTCCAACAAGTCTAGCCTTTCTTGGTCGAAAATGTATTCCAATAGATGCCCGTTGGGATTGCCTCGTTTGAAATAGTGATAATACAGCTCTTGTCCTTCACTTTTGTAAGTGGCAATGACAAAAACGCTGTCGGTCACTGCGGCATTGTCACCCATGATATAGTAGAACTCCTTGATTTTCATACCATAAAAGAGTTCTGCATCCAAATAAGTGTTACCAAGTTGTCGGTGTCCAATCTGGTAAGTCGAATCGTAGCTCATCAAATGGATTTGTCCGAACACATCCTTATAGAGCCTGTCGAATTTCCTTGCGATGGGGAGAATCGACAAGGTGTCGAGGTCTAACGATAGATGAACCAGTGCGTTACCGCTGTTTTGGTAAGCAATCAAGTATATGCCCATCTCGTTGATTTCGTAGGTCACAAGGCTAACCATTTTCTCATGGTAGGCAATCTCGGGCTTGTTTTCGCTTACGATCACTTCCCTCAAAGCGTAGTTCTTGGGGCGCATCTTGAAGCTGATTTTGATAGAGTCTCGCTGTAGCTGTTTCGGCGTGAGGCTCACTAAAGTGTCCTGATAGCCGATGCAGGAGTAGTAAAGTTTGATGTCTTTTGTGCGGTCATACAGTGACAAGGCATAATGCCCCTTGGCATTGCTGCTTGTGCCTCTCTTTGTGTTAACGATGCCGATGTTCGCATTGCTTACACCGAGGTCTCCGTAAACAACGGTCTTGTGCTGTGCTGTGGCTGTAAAACTTAAGCCGATGACAAATAGCGTTAGTAGTAAAGGAATCTGTTTCATGGCGGTATTTTTTTAGTGTTTGTTCGGTACAAAAATAAAACTTTTTTCAATTCAAACACAAATTTTTTGATTTTAAATGAAATTTTTCCATTTTAATAAAATAAATGGCAATTTTTGAATTGTAAAGTATGCTATAATTATTGATGAGAAATTCGTGAATAATATGTGGGAATTGTATGTTAATTATTCCTATTTTTGCCCAATCAAAACGATGCCCATGACCGCTTTCGATTTCTTCAATATCCTCCGCTCGATTCCGAAGACCTTGCGCTTCAACCTGCATTATTTTCCGCTGAAGACGGCGTTGAAGTTGCCCGTGGTGGTGTCGCATCGCACCTATTTGCGCGAACTGCACGGTAAGGTCGAACTACCAGAAAAGGTGGAAAGGGCAATGATAAAAATCGGTTTCGGTGATGTGGGCCATTACGACCGCAAACGCTCGCGTGGCATTTGGCAGGTGAGCGGCTCAGTCAGCTTCGGCGGCAAGGCGAGCATCGGGCATGGTTCGAAGATTTCGGTGCGCGGAAATTTGTGTCTTGGTGATGGCTTCAACATGACTGCCGAAAGCACCATCGTCTGTGCCAAGGAAATCCGTTTCGGGCGCGACTGCCTGCTGAGCTGGGACATCCTCGTGATGGACACAGACGAGCATCCCTTGTTTAATAAAGAAAACGAACGCATCAATCCCGACAAGGCCATCCATGTGGGTGACCATGTCTGGATTGGCTGCAAGTGTGTGTTGCTGAAAGGTGCCGAGGTGCCCAACAACACGGTCGTGGCGGCTAGCACACTGCTGACCTCATCCTTCGCTGGCGAGCATCAAGTCATCGGCGGCAACCCACCAACAGTCCTCAAGCACGACATCCGCTGGGAACATTGAATTTCACGCGAATTTATTTCACGAAGAAGACGATATATAGGCACGCAGAATACGCTGAACTATATGAAACGCAAAGCGACGCCAAGTTTGTGTCCGGTAGGCTTCAGCGATTTCTGCGGATTCTGCGTGAAAAAATCACAAAGCATCAATCACCGTGCAGAGGTTCTCGAAGATTTGCGGGATTTCGCCCACGCCGTTCACTGGATGCAGGTTGTCCTTCCCTTCGTAGAAGTCGAGCACGGGGCGCGTCTTGGCCTCATATTCCACAAAGCGGTGCTTGATGGAGTCGAGGTTGTCGTCGGCGCGACCGCTGACCTTGCCGCGTTCGAGCATGCGCTCAATGAGCAGCTCCTCGGGCACTTCGAGGCTCAAAACGCCTGTCAGAGACATGCCGAATTTCTCCATGAGTTCTTCCAAAATCTCGGCTTGGCGCACGGTGCGCGGATAGCCGTCGAAGAGGAAACCGGCCGAGTCCATGTTCTCGGAGAGCTTCTTCTCGATGATCTTGGCCACGATTTCGTCGGAGACGAGGTTGCCCTGGCTTATGATTTCCTTTACTTGAAGACCTAATTCACTCTCAGCGGCTATTTCCTCGCGTAGGATTTCACCGGTGGAGATGTAGGTCAGGTTATATTTCTCACGTAGGAACTGCGATTGTGTTCCCTTGCCTGCCCCGGGAGGGCCGAAAAGTACGATATTTAGCATGATATGTTGTTGAATTGTTGATTGTTGAATTGTTTAAATGTTGATTAGCTATATGCTTTAAGCCGTAAGCCATAAGCTTGCCTTGGGTCGGCGGCTTATGGCTTACAGCTTATAGTTTACGACTGAATTATTTTATAAATATCTGGTAAATTTCTCCCCTGTTGGTCATAATCCAATCCATATCCCACGATAAACTCGTTGCCGATGTCCATGCCTTTGTAGTCGATGGGATAGGTGTATTGGAAATTGTTCGGCTTGAAGAACAGCGTGGCGATGCGCACGTCGGCGGCCTTCAAGTCTCGAAGTTTTTGGGTGGTGTAGCGCAGGGTGTGGCCCGTGTCGACGATGTCTTCCACGATGACCACGTGGCGGCCGTTCAGGGGGTGGTCCAAACCGATAAGCTCACGGATAACGTTGGTGGTTTCTGTTCCGGAGTATGACGACAGCTTGACGAAACTGATCTCGCATGGAATGGTCAGTCGCTTGAACAGCTCGGAGGCAAACATGAAGGCGCCGTTGAGCACCACGAGAAACAACGGATTCATACCTTCCAAGTCCTTGTTAATTTGGTCGGCCACGTTTTGGATGTTGGTCTCGATTTTTTCTTGGGGGATGTATAGCCCAAATTCCTTGTCTAAAACTTTTACTGTTTTCATTTTCAAAGGATTGATATTTGCTTGTCCTTTTGTTAAGGCGATACAAATATACAAAATGCTTCTATTGGGTCAACCGCATAGGAAAAAAAACTATTTTTGCGTTCAAAACTATGGCCTAAGGCTAATGGCCTATGGCTGCCCCAACGAAAAGGGAGGCTCCGTAATTGTGGGGCTGCCATAGGCTATAGGCCATCAGCCATTGGCCAACTGAACAACTAAATAACTGACAACTGATATGACTCCAATAGTAAGCATTATCATGGGAAGCACTTCCGATCTTCCCGTTCTCGAAAAAGCCGCGCAGTTCTTCGACGAGATGGAAATCCCGTTCGAGATGAACGCCCTCAGCGCGCATCGCACCCCGCAAGAAGTTGAAACCTTCGCCCGCGAAGCCCAAGGTCGCGGCATTAAAGTAATCATCGCCGCTGCTGGCATGGCTGCTGCCTTGCCTGGCGTGATTGCCGCCAACACGACATTACCCGTCATTGGTGTGCCCGTCAAGGGTATGCTCGATGGCCTCGACGCCATGCTGTCCATCATCCAGATGCCTCCTGGCATTCCCGTGGCTACGGTGGGCGTGAACGGCGCCCTTAATGCCGCCATCCTTGCCGCCGAGATGTTGGCATTAGGCGACGAACAAATTGCCGCCAAAGTGACGAATTACAAGGAAAACCTGAAGAACAAGATTACGAAGGCAAATGCGGAACTGAAAGAAGTGAAGTATAATTTCAAGACGAATTGAATTTTTCCAACACGAATTTCCATCAATGAATCACGAATTGTCATTAAAGAAAAATTCGTGAGCAATTTGTGGTCATTCGTGTAAAATAGAAAAACAAGGCCATTCATGTTAGAGAAAAAAGCGGAGATTTATATCTCCGCTTTAATCAACTAAAACCAAATCATTATGAAAAAAAGCACTTACTGTCAAATGTGTTTCATGTTGTTATTTTGTTGGCCTAACCCCGAGTTGTTTTGAATTTTAATCTAAATTATTCCGTTTTAATTCTTGTTTTTGTTGTTTCATGCTGCAAATATACAATCTATAAAAGTTTTGTCAAGCAAAATTTTCAACTATTTTTCGTCACCTTTGATAATTCATTGTATGTCAAGCAGAAAAAAATTGCTTGTTTTTTAA
>JAEEGK010005703.1_pt1 | contig 30103 bp, 18 predicted proteins | sample 8958771 | NCBI WGS metagenome assembly JAEEGK01 (sample SAMN16246547, study PRJNA631951) | gut metagenome | biome: gut microbiome; feature: rumen; material: SC-attached | host: Bos | place: Iran: Karaj | collected 2018-10 | reverse complement strand
ATTTATTATTAGATTCTAATATATTTATTTTATAGATAAATGTATAATATGAATTGATTTTATGGGATGTACATGATGATAGAATAAGTTTTTAAATGGAAACAATAATTATACTAATTATCATAAATTATTATTTAATATTTTTATTTAATAATCCTAATTTATAGAATTTATATTATGAATGGAAAAAATAACAAGTTTACTTAAAAAAAACAAAAAAAATAGTTTACAAATTTAATAAAATTATTTTTTCAATTGATAAAATTATAATCCTTTTTTATATACAATTTATAAATTTATATAAACTTTAAATCAATATTTTATTATTTAATTATTAATAAAAAATATATAATATGATTTTATTTAAAAAAAAATTATTTAAATTAAAAATCAGTAACTAAAATATAAATATCATTCAAAATTATCATTTTCATTACAAAATAATTCATCTTTAATGCTTTTGTTTTTTAGTTTTTTTGAATTCATTAGAATTATTTAAAGATTTAAAAATGTTATAATTATTACTTTTTAATTTACATTCTTCAATCCTTTCATTAACTTCAGTATATTTTTCTAAACTAATTAAGCCATTATAAAACTTAATAAAAATTTGATTATTTTGATCAAGATTTAAAACAACATTTTGACTTCCATATTTATATTTAAAAGGAGCAATTTTTTCAAATTTAATTTTCCTATTTTTCTTTTTTTCAAATTCTTCAATTAATTTATCAATTTGTTTTTCTTTTATCAAATCTTCATTTTCACTTTCAGAATCTTCTTCTTTATCTTCATCAACTTCTTTAATTGCTTTAATTTTATCAATATTTAATTTTCCTAAAGTGGAATTTGCTTTTCCCATTTCAATAACATTTTCACTTATTTGAAAAGTATTATAAATCATTTCATTTTCTTTTATATTAAATCGAAATAAAAGAGCTTTTAATCTTATTTTTGAATCTTCATCATCATTAAAAATATGAGAAATATTTCCATATAAATTTATAGATGTTTGTATAGAAGATAACAATAATTTTTTTTTTTCTTCTTCTTTTAGATTTTTTAACATTTCATTTTCTTTATTTTTTTTCATTTTGTATTCAAAGTAATTATTTTTAAAAATGTTTTTAAATATTTCATATTCATTTTTTTTTATTAAAATATTTTCTTTTATTATTTTGTTGTTTAAATTATTATTAAGATTGATTTTTATTTTTTTTATATCTGAATTAATTTGATAAACTTTCAAAGTTTTAATTTTCTTTTTTATATATTTTACTTTTTCAATATTTGTATTATAAATTGAAAATAATTTATATTTTTTTTTATTTAAAAGTGAAAATTTTTCCATAATTAAAGAATAATATTCAATTAATGAACAAATATTATTTTTAAGATTTTCTTGAAAAATATTATTCAAATTATCAAAATTATTATTTTTTTCAAAACCAGAATAATTAATTTTAAAATTATTAAAAGCAGAAAAAATTTCATTGTCTAATTTTTCATTTAAATCATCATTTTCAATATTATTAATAAGTAATTGATCATTTGTAGATAAATCACTAAAATTATTATCTTGTAAATCATCAATATTGAATTTTTTTTCTAAATTAATCATACTATTATTATCATAAATATTATTTAAAGAATTAGTATAATCATTTGAACCATTTGAAGCTTCATAAGTAATTGATTTACTTTTAATATGTTTATTACTAAATTGTTCAATTTGTCTACTTTTCTTTTTTTTATTCTCAAAACAATTTCTTCTTAAAGAATTTTGACTTCTTCTTTTATTTTGATAACAAATTGTAGAACTATTTGATTTGTTTATTAAATTTTTGTAAAAACTTTTTTCAATTGTTTTTTTATTAAAATATTTTTTAGGTGTAGTAGAAAGAAAATCAAAATCATTTTCAATAGTATTTTTACCTAAAGTATTATAAGTTGATCTAGAAGTATAACAATTAATATTATTTTTACAAAAACTTTTTTTTCCTTTAATTAATGAAGGCATTGTTGGTAATGATGAATTAGTTCTTACATAAAAACTATTTGTTTTACTTTTACTTATTATTTGTATTTTTGAATTAATTTCTAATATAAAATTTCTTTCTTTTGATAAAGAACCAAATATTATTCTTTTTGTTGATTCTATCATTGTTAATAAACAATTTTTTGAATATATAAAAGTTGCATTTATGTTTGCTTTATTTATTTTATATATTGGGATTATAAAATTACATAATCCTATTAATGATTTTGATTTTTGACTTTTTAATCTTACATAATATTTTATATCACTTTTTATATTCTTTAATATGTGGTTTATTTTTTGATTAAAATGATCTCCTAAATTTATTGTTTCCTCTATATTTTCATATTTAAAAAAACATATTAAATCAGTAAAATCAATATTTGGTAAATATTTTGGTTCATAATTTGTAATTTCAATAGTTATATTACAGTTTGTCATGTTATTAAAATTTAATTTTTTTCAAAATTTAAAAAAATAAAATTAAAAATTTATTTAATAAAATTATTAGTATATTAATATTAAATATAGAATTTAGGAATTGAAAAAATAAAGTTATTACATTAATTGTTTTATAAACATCAATAAATAAAAAAAAATAAAATAAATTATTACAATCATAAATGACTAAAAAAAATGATTTTATTTTGATAATATTTAATTTATACTCTTTTCTAAAATAAGTAAAATTAATAAAATATTATTTCGATAAAAAACCTTTTTTTATTTACTTCAAATTTTATTAATATTCTATAAAATATTTTAATTTAATAATTATTAATGCAAATATACAGACATGTCCGTGGAAAAAGTGATACAGATTTTTATACAGATAAAACTTATTTAGATAATATTCACTATAATATGTTATCATATAAAAAACCATTTGAAGAGAATACATTAGATCCAGATTTAGAAATAAAAACAATTAATTCAGGAAGAAATAAAAAAAAATTTGGAGTAAAAAGATTTTCAAATCCAGTATATACTTCTAATTTCCAAATATCTGATATTGAAGAAGAATTTAATCAATTTATCATTAAAGTTCTATTATTTAAAAAACACTTTGATGATGAAGTCATTGAAGGTTTTATAACATCACAAAAAGTTTATTTAGATACAAAAGTTTTAATAATGAGAGAATTAATAAAAAAATTTAAAAAAAATTATGATAATGGAGATAATTTAATATTATCATCTCAATTGATAAGTAATAAAAATCAGGATTATGAATTAATTGAAAAAATAAATAAATTTGATAATGTCCTTGTAACATTAATTGAAACAAAACCAAAAGATTATTATAGAGAAGTTAAAAATATGATTTTAAATGAATTTGAAAAAAATAGATATGCAATTGCTCAATTTTTAGATAATTATCAAGGGAAAAAAAAATTTTTAATGACTGATAAAAATATAGAAAAAAAAAGAAAGAAAATTACAAATACTAGTTTAGATATAGATTTTGAAAATATGAATAATGAAGAAATTACTCAATTTATTGTTTTAATATCACAAATTGTTTTATTTACTTTAAGTAATATTTCATTTAAATTAGATTATTATTCTTTAACAATGAATTGTTTAATGGAAAAAATTAAAGAATATATAAGTTGTTTTATTGAATGTTCTAGAAAAGAAAATCTCATTATATCAAAATTTAAAGGTAATCAAATGAAAATATTATATTATATTGAAAAAATCATTTCTTTATCAAAAACTTTTACTAATTTATTATATGGTGATAATGAAAGATTAAATTTAAATATCTTTTCTTCAAGTGGAAAATATATTTTAAATAATTTTATAGAATTAATATCAAAATGTGATAATTTTGTTTTAAATTCAGAAGAAAAATTAAAAAAAAGAAAAGCAATGTTAAATAATAAAATATTTTATTCAAATAAAAGAGAAATAACTCAATATAAAAAATATCTTCAAATATTTTATATAAATAATTCAAATATGAACTCAGAATTAGAACAACAATTTAAATTATATTTTAATACAAAATTAATAGTTTGGAAAGATGTAACTTTAAGAGTTGATTCAAAAAAATCTTTTGAAATATGTAGAATATGTGAACAACAAGTTCCAATAACAGAATTTATTTTACATGTTAATTATTGTAAAGAACAAAAAGTTTTTTATAATCAAATGAGAATTGTAAAGAATAAGTTAATGAAATATATTTCAACATTAGAATATTTTAGAGATACATTTAAAACAAAAGATAATGTAATATTTTCACCTCATAATTATTTAATGAAATTTTTTAACAAAAAAAGTGGAAGTTGCTATTCAGGAAACACAGATTTTCTTTTAATAAAGAAAAAATCATCATTATCAAATCAAAAAATAGATACAGATAATTTAAAATTTCTAAATAATTTAATTAAAATATATCAATATGAAAGTGGTTTATCATTTGATAATTATGAAAGAAATCCAAAAGATGTATCTCATTTACAATCAATGGCATATTTTACATTATTTTTATTTATAGAAAATAAAAATGAATCAAATTTTTCAAAAGATTTAAATGAAATTTTAGGAGGAATATTTGATGTATTAAGTAATAAAATATCAAGTATAGAATATATATTAACAGTAATGGAAACTAAAGTAAAAAGTAATGTTTATAATTTAAATAGTACAACTATGTTAACTAAATCACTTAGTAGAGATAATTATATTAAATATATTGAAAATAAACATTCTTCTACTACAAATAATAGTTCAAATTCTTTTATTTTACCAAGATCAAATACAAAATATCCAGTTAGTAATCAAAGTTTTTCTATGAATGAAGATAATTTTTCTTCAACTGTTAAAAATGTTAAAAATATTTTAAGTGTTAATAATACTATTACTTCTCCTGGAATGAGTAGTTTTTGGAAAATGAGAAATAGTATTAAAAATCAATCTGGTGATATTTCAGTTAGTGAGTTTTTTAATAAAAGATCTCAAACTCTTGATAAAAAAAAACTTTTAAAAAAAAATGACAAAGAAGATTATGAAGATATTTTTCATAAAGAAAATAATAAAAATAATTCTCATAAAAATGTTAAAAGTTCTTTTAATCCTAATAATTCAAAAAAAACTGTATTTTTATTAAATGAAAATAAGAAAGAATCTAAATTTTTGAGTTTAAAACCAATTAAAAATAAATCGAAAGAAAATCTTATATTAAAATCAAATACAATTAATTTAGATAAAAAAGAAAATTCACAAAAAAAAACAATTAAATTAGTACATAAAGTTAAAAGTGATTTATCGAAAGATATTTTAAATGATGTTTTTGGTAAAAAAAATAATAATGATCAATTAAAAAGTATTGTAATTAATTCTAAAGATAATAGTGATAGTGATGATAATGATTCAATGAATTATTTAAAATTTTTGAAAGGAGAAATTTCTAATATATCATCTCCAAGATCAATTAATCATAATGATGCAACATTTTCACCAAATAAAAAAAGTTTATTTCATAGAAATGATAGTGATTCAAAAAATGATAATAAAAATAATGAAAATAATAATAAAAATGAAAATGATAAAATTAATGAAAATAATAATAATAATGATATAAATAAAAATGATAATAAAACAAAAAATAAAAAATTAAATATAAAAAATGTAAAAACAAACCAAGATAATATTCCTTTTTTTAATATGTTAAAATATAATACAGAAACAAATTCATTAGATAATGAAAAACCTATAATTAAAAAAAAAACAAGTATACTTCATCATTTTGGAGGAGAATTTTTTAATAAAAAAAAAGTATCTTTCAAAGATGATGAAAGTAATGAAGAAAATGATACTAAAACATTTATTAAATTAGAATCAAATGATGATGAAGAAGAAGAAGATGATGACAATGATAAAAATATGTTTTTTTTAAATCCAAAAAATAAAAATAATAAAATTTTAGAAAGTTTAAATGATGAAGAAGAAGAAGAAATTGAAAATTCAGATTCAATTGAAAATGAAGAGGATAACATATATTTTATAGGAGGTATAGATTCAAAATCAGAAAGAAAAGCAAAATTTAATGAAATGAATGAAATATATAATGAATTATTAGAATATAGTCAAATTTCAGTATCAGAAAATAATTTATTACAAAGTTTAAGTAATCAAAATTTTGATATGAGTAGTGATGTTGATAGTAATACAGATTCAGGCATATTAACAAGTGGAAAAAAAGGAGAATTTGAATTAAGAAATATAAGATTAAAAAATCAAGATTATAATTTAACAAATAAGGAAAATAAATCAAATCAAAATATGAATTTATTATTGAATACTAAAAATAATACAAATAATAATTCAATAAATAAAACACCATCAAATAATAATATACCATTATCAATATTAAAGAAAAAATCAGAAAATAAAGAAAATATAAGTTTTCATGGTAGTTCAAATAATGTAAGAAGTGCAAATAGTTCAAATAAACAATTAACACATCAATCATTTACAGAATCACCAAATTATTCTAGTTCAATTGGATTAAATAATTTTCATTTAATACTCCAATTAGCAAAAGGTGGTTATGGTAGTGTTGCTTTATATAAAAAAAATACAACTGGTGATATGTATGCAATTAAAACAGTTGATATTCAAAATATGAAAAAAAAGAATTTATCTTCTACTTTAAAAACAGAAACTTCTATTTTAAATGAAATTAATAGTGATTATGTTGTTAATTGTTATTATATTTGGAATGATAAAATTAATTATTATTTTGCAATGGATTATATGCCAGGAGGAGATTTATTTGGTTTATTATCAAGTATGATTGTTCCTCAAAAAACAATTCAATTAATTTCTGCAGAAGTACTTTTAGCTCTTCATTATTTACATAGTATAAATATTATACATAAAGATTTAAAACCTGAAAATATTTTAATATCAAAAGAAGGACATTTTAAATTAACTGATTTTGGTTTGAGTAAAAATGAAAATAAAAATAAAGGAAATTCAATTTATAATATTGAAAATATTGATCATGATAGTGATTCATCTTCAATATCAAAAGATAATGAAAATACTGCAGTTGGTACTTTAAATTATATGGCACCTGAATTATTTACAGGAGAATATGAAATTACTCCTTCAATTGATTATTGGGCTTTTGGTGTTTTATTATTTGAATTATATACTTTTAAAGTACCTTTTTATAGTGAAAGTAATGAAGAAACTAAAAATAATATTATTAATATGAAATTTAATTGGAGTTATATGGATGATGATGATGTTAAGAATAATTATAAAAATTTAAATGATGCTAAAGATTTAATTAAAAAATTTGTTGTTAAAGATCCTGATAAAAGATGGAGTGATGATGATTTTGATTTAATTAAAAAACATAAATTTTTTAAAGATTTTAATTGGGATAATATTAAAAATATTCATGATAAAGCTGTTATTGGATATTTAAAAAAAATTGTTGATGGAGTTAATAAAAAAATTAAAGAAGCTAATGCGAAAAATCAAGAAGATAATAAAAGTATTATTTTAGAAAGAGTTAATAGTGTTTTAAGTGGAAATGATGATAAAGGAGAAAGTGGATATTATGTTGAAAGAGTTGATAATTTATCAAATAAAAATTATGAATTAATTAGAAGAAATTTTGTAAAAAAAGAATTTAAAATAAGTGATAATGATGCAATTGATTCTTTAATGTTAGATTTAAAATAAAAAGTGAAATATATTTATATATGTAAATATATATAAATTTATAAAATAAATAAAATTAGATTTCATTATAAACTATTTGACGATAAATTTCATCATTTTGATAAATACTTTCTAAAGTTGATTTAATTTTTTCGTCGTTTGAATTAATTAAATTAATTAAATTTTCTAAATCTTCTTTTTCATTTGAATTTAACCATGAATAAATCTTATCTTTTAATTGATTTGTTTTCATTTCTTTTTGACATTTAAATATTTTTTTATTAACTGAAATTGGAGGAGTTTTAATTCTTTTTATTATTTGAATATCTCCATTTCTTTTATTAATTTTAAATATTTTCAAAAGTAATCTTTCAACTTTTTCCATTTCATTATCAATTTCATTAATAGAATTAAAATTTTTAATAATAGAATCAATATCTTCTTTAATAGAATCATCTTTAATTTCATCATTTTGAATAATAAAATTAGTATTTTTTTCATTATTTAAGCAAGTATCATTAATTTTATATTTCTTTTTTAATTTAATTAAAAATTTTTGAGCATGAGATCTTATTTGTGTACTTGTTCTTGTTTGAACATATCCTTCAACTTTTTTCCAATTATTTCCAAATAATAAACAACCTTTAATAAATCTAATATGTTCTTCTGGATTCCAACGACCATCACTATGTATTATATTGTTCTTTTCTATATTTTGATTTTTTATTTGGTCATTGTTTATTAATGAGTTGTCTTTATTTAAGGATACTTTTATTTTCATTTCTGAATTATTTAAGTTAGTTGATGTATTAGATGTCATTTATCAAAAGTTTAATTTTTTATATCTTCAAAGTATCTTTTAATTATTTAATTTATTACTTATTATTTTTTATTTTAAATAAAATATTTTTTAATATGTTTAATTTATTTAATTATGTTTAATTAGGATTAATTTATTAAATTAATTAAAAAGTTTTTTTTACATATATAATTCTTATTTGATTTATTACTTGTGATTTTTAATGGTTTACTTTTTTATTTTGATATTTTAATTATTTTATTGAAAATTGTTTTATATATTTTTTCAAACTTTAAATGAATTAAAACTTTTATTAATTAATATAAAAATTAATATAAATGAAATTAGACATAAAATGTTTACTGCAGAGGAATTTGAAAATTTTGATATTTTCCCAAAAAAATTAACATATAAAATAATCTTTAAATCTATTTTTTATGTAGCACTTTGGACTTTTGGATTTATTATATTATTCTCATTTTATATTGAACAAGATATTTCTCAAATATTATCTGGAAACTATTTAAAGAATTTGAATGATAATGAAGATACTTTAATAAATAGATTATCAAATATAGCACCTAAAAATTATTATTCTAATTCTAATAAATATTATTTAAATTATTCAGATGAGATATCTAATTATTTCTTTAAAAAATATATTTTAGATTCATATCCTTGTCTAATTAAAAATGGCTCTATAGGATTTAATATAATAAATACTACTAAATATATAATTAATGAAATAAAAAAGATGAATGAAGATACATTAATTTTTGAAAAAAGAATAGAACCATTTAGTGTTCTTTTTCAAAATGAAATTATAAAAAATAAAACAAATTACTCTAATTTTATTGAAAATATAATGAATGATAACAAATCATTTAATATAATTAATGAAGAAAATATTTATTCAATAATTAATAATAATGAAAAATTAACAAAAATACATCGAAGAATATTTTCAAAATATTTAAAAAACCCTCTTTTAAATAAAGATTTATTAAATATAGGAATTTTTTTATCTGAAGGAAAATCAAATATAATAATTAATGGACATTCAGAAAACACAGAAAACTTTATTTGTTTAACTAAAGGAAATATAGAAATTATATTAATTCCTCCAAATGAAAGAAAATTTGTTTATCCTTTTAAAATTGAATTTGGTCAATTTATTTATTCTCCAATTAATTTCTTTAATCAACAAATTCAATCATATCCAAATTTTAAAAAAACAAATAGAATTTTAATTAATATTTCAATTGGTGATTGTTTATATATTCCTTCATATTGGTGGAGAAGTATTAAAACAAATAAAAATGAACATTTTCAATTTTTAACATTAAAATATAAAGAACCAACAATATATTATTCTAGAATAATGGATTAAAAAATTTTTAAAATAATATTTTTTCTAAAAAGAAATAATTATACTAATAATATTTATTTATTAATTCCTTATAATTTCTTTATTTGATTATTTAATAAAAAATTAAATTTTAATCAATTTCTTTAATTTGAATCACTGCATTAGGAAATAATCCTTCTTCTTCTAAAGTTTTATCTTTATTATCATATTTTTTAAAAGGAAAAGTTTGAATTAATTCAAATTTATAATAATTATCTTCAGTATATATTTCTCTTCCTAAAGTAATAACATAATCATAAAGTAAATTTATTGTATCAGTTTTTAAAAATTTTCTCTCAACATTTCTTGTACCATTTGGATATCTAAATAAAATAGTACATTTTTCAGGATTTGAATCATCTGGTTCTATTGGTAAATTTTTTTTAATAATTTCAATTAGTTCTTCTTGCTTTTTTTTTTCTTCTTCAATTCTTTTTTCTTCTTCTTCCATTTTCTGTTTTTCTTTTTTTTTTTTTTCAATTTCTTTTTTTTCTTGTTCTTTTTTTTCTCTTTCTTTTCTTTCTAATTCTTCCATATCTCTTTTTTGTATTGCAATAACATCTCCATCACTCATATTATTAATATTATAATTTTGATTTATATCATTAGTATCTTTATTATTATTATTTTTAATTTGAGGATTTAATAATTCTGCAACTTCTAATATAGTATCTCTTATATTAGGAATATCAAATTTTTTTGTTTTTTTTAATATTGCAAATGCATTTTTATTTTTAAATTTACATACTATCATTGTTGGAAAATGTCTAATTGTTATATATTTTAACATTTCAATTCCAATATCACAATCATTATATATTGGAAATATTGCTTTATTTGATAATAATTCTTTTGTTAATGAATCTTTTTTAATTCCATTTAATATAGTTTTCATTAATTGAATAGTATTAAAATCATAAAAGAATATAAGACCAAGTTTATTATTTTTTAAATTATTAATAAATGATTCATAAGTTAAAGTAAATCCACTTAAATTTTTAAATTCTTCAACATATTCAAAATTACTATATGAATAAGTAAAAAAATTAAATAAATTTGAAAAAAAACCTTTAGAAGGAAAAATAATTGGACATTCTTCATACATTGATAAATTAATTCCATTATTTGATTTTGTTCTTTGATTATTATTTGCTGTTACCATTCCTGGAGTTGTTCTATTTTCCTGATTAAATAATAATGCTGCTTTTTGTTCATCCCAATTTGTTTTTTCTAAATATCTAACTGCAATATCGTCATTATTATTTTCTACTAATAATTTGAAATTTTCTATTTTTTCTGCATAATTTATATTGTCTTCCATTTAATAAAATAGTTTTTTAAAATTTTTTTTTTTAATTTTTTTTAATTATTATATTTTTGTAACTTTCTATTAAATTAATTAAAATTAATTATGGATGATGATAGTTTATTAAATAATAATGCAAATGAAGAAAATGAAGAAGAAGAAGATAATGAAGAAGTAGAAGAAGTAGTTAAAAAAGATGAAAATGATAATGAAGAAATTGAAGAAGATGATAAAAAAGATAAAGAGATAAAAAAAGAAGAAAAGAAAGAAGAAGTAATAAAAGAAGAAGAAAAAAAAGTTGAAGAAAAAAAAGATGAAGAAAAAAAAGATGAAGAAAAAAAAGATGAAAATATTAATGAAAATAAAATAGAAAATAATGAAGAAGTAAAAGAAAATTTAATAGATACATCAGAATTAGAATTAGAAAATAAAAAATTAGAAGATGAAAATTCAAAAATTGCAATTGAGAATGAAAAATTATCTCAAAAATTATCTAAACTTCGTCAAAGTGTTTTAGGAATAAAATCAAAATTAGATAATGATATAACACAACAATTAGAACAAAAAAAGAAACAAATAAAAGATTTAACTGAAATATTAAAAGAATCAAATTTACAAATTTCAAAATTAGAAAATAAAATAAAAAAACAAAATGATTATCAAAATGATTTAAAAATATTTCAATCAAGAATGGAAGTTGCATTAAAAGAAAATTCAGATATTGAAGAATTATTAAATGTTCAAGAAGAAGAAATTAAAAGTTTATCTTTAAATAATACAAAATATTCAAATGATATTGGAGGTAAAAGTTTAAATATTGAAAATATAAATAAAGATATGATTACTTTTTCAAATATTTTAATTGAAAGTAAACAAACAATTCAAAAATTAAAACAAAGAATTAAAAAAAAAGAAGATGAAGAAATGAAAAGACAAAATTTAATTGATGAAAAAAATAATGAAATTGCTACTTTAAAAGAATTTATTGAATCATTACAAAATCAAAATAAAGAAATTAATAATAATAATAATTCTATAAATCAATCTCCTTCTAAACAAAATATAGAAGAAGAAGTTTTACAAGATGTTAAACCTATTTTAAATGATGTTGAAGAAGATAATTTAAAAGAAATTGCTGGATTAATGAAAAAAGTTATGGATGAATAAAAATTAATTTTTTATTTTTAAGGTTATCAAATTTATTTATAAATTATTATAATTTATTTTAAAAAATATTATGATTTTATTTTTTATATTTTTTACATTTCTCTTAATTTTAATTTCTGTTTTGAATAAAATAAAAAAATAAAAATAATTAAAAAATAAAAAAATAAAATATTATTTTATAACATAATTGTTTAGTAATAATGGAAAAAGATAATTCAGGATTTATTCCAATATCAATAATATTTTTAGGAGATACAAATACAGGAAAAACAAGTTTAATTAAAAAATATAAATATCAAAGAAATTTTGAATTTCCAATAATTCATGATTTAACATTAAATTTTAATATTTATAACAAAGCAATTTTTTTTGAGAAATATAATATAAAATGTGAAATGTGGGATACAATTGGATTAGAAGTAGGAAAAGATTTATCTTTAAAAATATCAAATAAAGCAAATTGTGCTGTTTTTGTTTTTGATATTAGTAATAAACAAAGTTTTGAAAATTTAAATGAATATATTATTAAATATAAAAAAATCTGTGAAAATAATAATAAAAAATTTAATGGTATAGTTTTTGGTAATAAATGTGATAAACAAAATAGAGAAGTTAATATAGAAGAAGCGAAAAGTTTTTCGATTAAATATGGTATGAAATATTATGATGTTAATGCATTAAATGATAGAAGAAGTTTGAATGTTATTATTAAAGCTATAGAAGAACTTTTAAACACAGTTTTGAATGAACAAAAAAGTAAAAAATAAAAAAAAAATATTTTTATTTTTATTAATACTGTTAAATTATAGTATTATTTAAAAAAATAAATATAATATCTTCAAAAAAATAATTAAAATTCATTTATAAAAATATAAATAAAACAAAAAAAATATAAAAATTAAAAATTAAACCAAGAAAAAAAAAAAAATTAAAAAAATTAAAAAATGGGTCAAGAAGAATCATCTCGTTTAAAATCATCTCTTCAAAAAGACCAAAGTGAAAAAATCCAAATTTCAAAATCTTTATTCGACTTTCTTTACATAATAGGTCGTGGTGGTTTTGGTAAAGTATGGAAAGTTCGTTATAAAAAAACTCACAAAAAATATGCATTAAAAGAGATGTCAAAAGTAAAAATAATAGATCGTAAAAGTGAAAAAAGTATAAAAAACGAAAAAGAATTTTTATCAGAACTCCATCATCCATTTCTAGTAAACATGATATGTTCATTTCAAGATAAAGAAAATTTATATTTAGTAATGGATTTATTAAATGGAGGTGATTTACGATATCATATATGTCACAAGAGAAAATTTTCAGAAAACGAAACAAAATTTTTTTTAGCTTGTGTAATTATTGGATTAGAATATATTCATAGTAAAAATATTATTCATAGAGATATTAAACCAGAAAATTTAGTTTTAGATTCAAATGGTTATGTTGCAATAACAGATTTTGGTGTTGCTAAAAAGAATACTAAAGATAATTCTAGTGAAACAAGTGGTACTCCTGGTTATATGGCTCCTGAAGTTTTATGCGCTCAAAATCATAGTTTTCCTGTTGATTATTTTGCTGTTGGTGTTATGGGATTTGAATTTATGAATGGTTATAGACCTTATTTAGGTAGAAGTAGGAAAGAAATTAAAGATGCTGTTTTAAGTAAACAAGCTAGAGTTCATAGGAAAGATGCTTTTGAAATTGGATGGAGTGTTGAAAGTTGTGATTTTATTAATGGAATGATTTATAGGAAACCTGATAAAAGATTAGGATTTAATGGTATTGAAGAAATTAAAGGACATCAATGGTTTAATGGTTTTTGTTGGGAAGAGTTGGAAGGGAAAAAAATGAAAAGCTTTTTTATACCTAAAAATGGAGATAATTTTGATAGGAAATATTGTGAAGGAATTGAAAAAATTGATAGTGAGACTAGAAGAAGATATTCTTATTATATGAGTAAAGATAGGTATAAGGATTTATTTAGAAATTATACTTTTGTTAAAAAAGAGCTTTTAAATGGGGAAAGGAAAGAAAATTTGAAAGGGAATTTTATTATTAATAATAGTAATAGGAATACTACAACTTCTAGTAAGAGTTCTGGGAATAATTTTATTTATGGTAGTAATAATATTATTAATAGGGAAATTAATAATAAGAAAAATGATAATAATGAAAATTGGGATAAAACTCCTTTAAGAAATCCAAATTATAATCATTCAACTTCATTAATTAAATATATGGAAAATAATATTTCAAATCATTCAAGTCATAAAAATAGTAATAGTAATTCTCTTCATAATAATAAAATTACAAGTAATAATAATAGTATTATTCATAATAATAAATATATATTTAGTAATAATAATTCTCATCATAATAGTAAACATATTATTAGTGCTAGTGCTATTCCTATTACTTATAATAAATATTCTTCTTTAAATATTGATAGAAGGAATAATGTTTCTAATAATAAAAAATTAATTTTTTCTCCTCCTCATGAAATTTATAATAATATAAATTTTGAAAATAGTAAAAGTAATCATAAATTTAAAAAAGAAGTTTTATCTAAAACTATGCAACATAATGATAGTATGACAAATATTCCTAATAAATTTACTTCTTCTAGACCTTCTCATAGTAGACCAATTAGTAGAATGAATATTAATTTAAATAATGGATATTTTAATAACGTTTCAAATTATAAAAATAATTCAAATTATACTAATAGAAGAAGTTTATATCTTTATCCAAATAGTAGTTCAAATTTAAGTCAAACCAATTTAAATAGTTATTTAAATAATACTACAAAAAAATATTATAATTCAAATAATAATGAAAATAAAGAAAGTAAAACATCAAGATATAATAGAAATTTAAATAGAGAAAAAAGTCTTACTAATAGAAGTAAACATGTCTTATCAAAAAATTCATCAATGAAATTATTAAATTTTAAATCTTCATATTTAAATAATATTAGTTCAAATAAAGATGATAATATTTATAAATTGAATTACAATAATTATAGAAATAATAAAAGTCATAGAATTTTAAGTGCAGGTCATAATAATTTTGAAAAAGAAAGTTCAAAATATGTTCTTTCTCATAGAACAAAACAAAGTTCAAATAATAATTCTAATAATAAAAAAAATTCTAATTTAAATCGGATACATCTTCATTTATTAAAATAATATTTTGATAATTAATTATTTTATTATTTTTATTATAAATATATTTTTTTTCCAATACTTAATATTAGATTTTAATTTTCTTTTTTTTGAATTATAGATGAATATCATTAATGACTTTTTTAATAAAAATGAAAAAATATATTTTCCATTTCAAAGAATAAAATTTAGAAGAACAAAAAGTGTAAAAGATATAATTAAAAAAGATTTTAATATGATTAAAAAATATAATGATGTTTTATCAAATTTTAGTAACTTTCAAAAACTTGAAAAAAAAAAAAATGTATTTTGTGATAAAAGTGATATAGAAGAAAAAAAAAAATTAAATTTTCCAAATATATTTCAAAGTAAAATCTCATTAAATAAAAAATTAATTAATTCATTAAGTTTTCATTCCTATGGTTATGAAAAGTTACAAAATTTTTCTGTTAAAAATATTTCTATTCCTTTATTTTCTTCTATTATAAAAAAAGTAAATGAACAAGAAAATGAAAAAGAAAAAGATAAAAATGATTTTAATAAAAAAAATTTTAAATTGTTAAAAATTAATAATAAAAAGTGTTATAATATTAATAATAAAAGTTCAGATTTTTTATGAAAAAACTTAAAAAAAATGAAAGAAAGAAAATATATTATTTTGAATTCATATTTTTTGTTTATAATTACTATTCAATTTTATTAAATTATTGAAATAAAGTATTTCTACATTTTTTATTAACTATAATTTATATATTTTTATTTTATATAAAATAAATATAAAAATATAAATTATAATATAAAATATTTTACTTCATATTTATTCATTTTTTTCTCATTCTTTTAATATTTATATATTAATTAAATAGAAAATAAAAAAAAAAAAAATAAAATAATATAATAATTTGTATTGTTGGGAAATAATTTAAATAAAAAAAATAAATATGAATGACAATAAATCATTTGACTCATTAAATAAAGAATATAATTCAACTGAATTATATTCAAACACCTTACTTCCAAAAGCAAAAGAATCTCAATTTGAAGAACAAAATTTTGAAATAGCTCAAAATTCCTATAAAAACCAAAATATAAATATAACAAACAAAGAAGAATCAAATCAAAAGACTTCAAAGAATAAACAATCAACAAAAAAAGATTCAAATCCATCTCAAATAAAAATAAATAAAAAAATAGAAGAATTTAGTAAAAAAATGTGTTTATCCCCAGAAATAATAGAAAAAGTAAAAATATTAACAAACAAAGTATCAGAAGAGAAAAAAATAAAAATAAAATTATTAGATAGTATAATAGCATCAATAATATTTATTGCATGTCGCAATGCAGATGAGCCAAAAACAATGCAAGAAATATCATCTCAATTAAATTTAGATAAAAAAGTTGTAAATAGATGTTTTAATTCAATTAAAGATATTATTGTTGAAAATAAAAATCAAATTCCTCATACTGTTTCTGGATTAATTAATACTTATTGTGATAAATTAATTGATAATGAAAATAATAAAAATTTAAAAAATGTTTCTAATGAAATTGCTAATAATGTTTGTCAATATGAATTAATTGCTGGAAGAAATCCTAATACTATTGCTGCTGCTTGTATTTTAATTGGTGATAGATTGTTAGAATTAAAAATTGGAAAAAAAAATATTTCTAAAAAAGTTGGAACTACTGAAAATACTATTTCTAATGCTTATTCTGTTTTAATGGATTATAAAGAATCTATTGTACCTAATGAATATAAAAGTAAAATTAAATTATTAGATGAAAATAATGTTAATAAATAAATTTTTTTTTATTTTATTTTATTTTATTTTATTTTATTTTTTTTTGGAATATTAATTTTATTTTTTTTCATTTGTTTATGATTTTTTTAAAATATTTTCTATATAATTTAAAGTTTTCATTTATTGAAAATTTATCTTACAAATTAAAATAAAAAATTAAAAAATAAAAAATATCTAAATAAATTAAAATATACTTTTTTTAACTTATCTTAATTCAATAGTAAGAACTTTAACATTACAATTTCCTTGACTTAAATTTTTCATAGCATTATCAATTTGTTGTTGATTAGGATTTTTATTTTTAAAAACAGTATTTCTTAAAAATTCAGGAGTTAAATCAGTCATACCAACATTAACAAAAACTTGATTTAAAACAGAATATCTTCTAGATTTTCTTCTTTGAAATTTATCTTTTTTATTTTCATCTTCATTATCACTATCATTTTTATCACCTTTAACTTTATCAAAAACAATATTAGCAATAGCATCAGCTTGTTCTTTTGTAATTGTTTTTCCTCTAATTACTTTTGATATATCATCAACAATACAACCTTCTAATGCATTATATACCATTTCATTTATTTCTTCTTTTGTTATATTTTCTGGTAAGTAATTTTTTATATTATCTACTATTACTATTCCATTACATTGTGATTTTCTTATTGATGATCTTCTACGAATTGAATTACGATTTATTTCTTTTTTATTTTCAGGATTTATTTCATTTGTTTCATTTTTTATTAAATTTTCTTCTTCTATATTATTATTATTTGGTGATTCAATTTTAATATTGTTTATTAATGGGGGATTTAGAGTTTCATTTTTTATTTGTTCTTCATTTGGAGAGTTTATTGTTACTTTTTTTTTAATTTTATTTTCTGGGGAGAGACTTTTATTTTTTAATTTAGATTTTCTTCTTTTTTTATGTTTTAATTTTAATTTTTGTTGTTCTTCATCATATTCTCTTGGTGAATCATTATTTTCTAAAGGAGATTCTTCTACATTATTTAAAATTTCTTTATTAATAATATTAGGATTTTTTTTTTTTTCTATTGTTTTTGAATTAGAACAACCCATTATTCCTTAATCATTTAATTAATTATCAAAATAATAAATTAAAAAACTTAAAAAAATTAAAAAATAAGTTAATATTCTAATATAAAAACCTAATTAAAAAAATATAATAAAAAAAAATAAAAAAGAGAATTAAAATTAAAATAATATAACTTAAAAAGATAAAAAAAATGAGTAGATACAATCAAACTTATGAAATAAATAACAATTCGAACAATGATCAAGATAGAATAATATCACAATTAAAAGCAGAAATATTTGAAAAAGAACAAAATCAAAAAGACTTTTGTCAACTTCAATCAAAATATCGAAATTTACAAAATGAACTTCAATTATTATCAGAAGCAAAACTTCATTTAGAATATGAATTACGTTCAAAAACAGATTCTGGAAATAAATCAATTTCCGATTTAAAAAATCAAAATGAGAATTTATTAAATGATTTAAATGAAAAAATAGCAATGAATAAAAAATTATATAATGATAATAATAATTTATATAGAAATTTAGAAAGTAAAACTGCAGAAAATCAAGGATTAAAAGATCAAGTATGTGAACAAGAAAATATATTATCAAAATTAAATGAAGATAAATCAAATATTGAAAGACAAATTATGCAATTAAATCAAACTAGACAAATGCATAATAATAATATTCAAAATTTAAATGATCAAATTGAGAATTTAAGTCAACAAGTAAATGATCAAAATAAATTATTAAATGAAAAAAATTTACAAAATCAAGAAATTTTAAAAAATTTAGAAGCACAAAGATTTGATAATAATAATTTATTAGGTAAATTAAAATCAAGAGAAGATGCATTAAATAAAGCACAACAACAATTAGAAATTGCAAATAGACAAATTGATAAATTAGAATGTGATTATAATTTATTAAATGATGAATATAATAAAAATAAAAGTGATACTGTTAATTTAAATAATGCTTTAGCAAAAGAAAATTCAATTAGAACTCAAGTTGAAGAAAATAATCAAAAATTAGAACAAATGATAAATGAAAGAAATGAAGACATTAAAAATTTACAAAATGAAAATGATTCAATTCAAATGACTTTAGAAAAATTAAATAATGATAAAATAAGATTAGGAAATGAATTAGAAGGATATAAAAGACATATTTTAGTATTAACTGAACAAAATGAAAAACTTGCAAAAGAATTAGAATGTGTTTTAGAAAGAGATATGAGATTATTACAAAATTTAAGAAGAAATGAAAAATTAAGATGTGTAGTTGAACAAAATGCACAAATTATTGAAAATTCTTTAAATAATTTAAAAGCTTTTCTTAATCAAAGTGGGAATGTTGGAAAATATCTTAATAATAGTCAAATGGCTAATCAAAGTACTCTTATGGGGACTAAAGGATATAATAATACTAATGATAATTCAATTATGAAAACTAATTAAATAGATTTTGTTTAGAGAAGTTTTTTTTTTAATTTAATTTTAACTTTTTTTTTTAATTGAATAGGAAATATTTTTAAATTTATTTAATTTAAAATAATTCTTTTTTTAAATTTTATTATTATAATATATTAATAAGAAAAATTTATTTTAAAACATTTTAAAAAATAATAAATTTAAAATTTAAAAAAATTCAAAAATAAAACAAAATATTAATCAAAAAAAAGGTTAAAAAAAGTCAACAATAAAAAACAAAAAGAAAGAAAAAAATTTTTTTAATCATCATCATCATCGTCATCATCATCATCAGATTTTTTTTCTTCTTCAGTTTTTTTTTTTGACTTTTTATTTTTTTCACTTTTAGCAGCTTTTTTTTTTCCTTTTCCTTTATGTTCAATCCCTTTTTCTTTACATTCTTTTTCATATCTTTCTTTATCTTTATCTGCCATATCTTGATATTTTTTCTTTTCATTATCACTTAATTTTGACCAAGCATCTCCTAATAATTTTAAAATTTCTTTTGCTTTTTTATCAGGATTTTCTTTTGTTATTTCTTCTCTTTTTTCCGCACAAAAAAATAAATACGATGACTTGGCTCTTTTTACTTTTGAATCATCATTTTGTTTTTCTTTCTTTCCTTTTTCTTTTTCTTTTGGTTTTGATGATTTTTTATCTTTTTTTACATCTTTTTTCTCTTTTTCTTTATCTTTACTCTTTTGGCGGTCTTTTTTTCCTTTTTCCATTTTGAAGTTTAAATTTATTTATTGTTTTTAATTAGGTATTTATATATTTTTCAAGTTATTATTATGAATATTTTAAAAAATGATTTTTTTATTCTTCATTTCTTAGTTAAATTATAATAAAGAAATAATTTAACAATAAATTTTTCTTATTCATATGAAGAAGAAATTGCCAAAATTACTTAAATTCATATATTTTTATTAGGGATTACTAATTTATTTAAATGTTTTTGATAGTTTATTTATATTTTAAATAAAAAAGAAGGTTTAAATTTATTTAAAAATATGTTTATTTTTTATAATTAAATCAATATGTTATAAATATTGTTTAAAATTAAAGTAAAATTTAACTTTTATTTTATTATATTTATTATTCCTTAATATTGAATTAAATTTAATAGTAAATAAATAAAATTCTAAAAAGAAATAAGGAAAAAATTACTTTTATATGTTTTAAAAAATACATTTTTATTTTTATGAATTGAAAAATATTAAATAATTAATAATTAATATTTAATCAATTAATTAATTATAATAAATTATTAAATTAGTTTTAAAAAAATGTAATAAATACAACTGATTTATTTATAAAAAAATTCATAATTAAAATAACATTTTAAAATATTACACTTAAAATTATTTTCAGTTAAATAAAAATTTATGGATGATATGAATACAAATCGACTATATGATAAAATAGATGTAATTAATGATAATCCTTTATCAGAAACAGAAGGGTTAAATCAAATGAAATTTAAAAGAGATAGTATGATACATTTAACTTTTGTAAAAAAGAAAAAGAAAAAAAAAAATTCATCATATCCAAAATATATAATTAATCAATTTAATTCCAATCATGATATAACAGAAATTAAAACTGCAATACATAAAAAAAAATTAAAAGAAATAATTAAATTAATTCATGAAGTTAATAAAAAAAATCATTTTATAAAATATAAAGGAAAATTAAAATTAACACCTTTTCAAAAATTTATAAATAAAACTAACGAAGACAAAAAAAGGATAGAAGAAATAATAGAAAAAAATAATTCACCAAAGAATTTTATGTTAAAAAGTATGACTAAAACAATTCCAAAAATATTAAATGATAATAAATATAATACTCAATTATTTAAAACACCTCAAAAAAAATTGAAAGGTGTAATTTCTAAAATAAATGGATTAACATTTAATACATTAAATGATTCTCCAGTTAAAACAAGATATAATCAAGCTCAATTTAAATTTATTCTTTCAAATACAAGATTAGAAAAATCTCATCATTTTATTACTGATAGTATTAATTCATTAAATGATTCACCATTCAATACAATAAATGTAGATAATAATAAAGTTAATATACATAATTTGATTAAAAGAAATAAGAAAAAATTTCTCAATATAAATAATCAGTAATTTAAAAGCTAAATTATTTATTTTTTTTTAATTTTTCAAATATGAAGATTTATAATAAATGAAATATATAATATTAAAGATTTTATTAATTATAATATATTTTATTTTAATAAAAACTGAAAAATGATTATTAAATCAAATTCATATAATGAAAATTCCTTTAGAAATATTCAAAATAATTTAATAAAACAAAAACAAAAAATTAATAATAACAATATAAATAATGATAATATGTCATCTCATAAAATTTTTGTCAATAAAAAAATATTTACTTTTTCAAATAATAAAATAAATGTTTCAAAAAAAAAACCAATCACAGATACAAATACAACATCAAATACATCTACAAGTAGAGAAAGAAATTCAAATACAAAAATATCTCTTTCTCCTTTTTATTTACATAGTCCAAAAATAACAAATAATAATTTAACGAATAATCAAGGAAATAAAATTAAAAAAAAGAATACTTTTTATACACCAAAAAAAATTAAAAAAGATTCATTTCAATATTCAACATTAACAAAAAAGACAAATAATGATAATAATTATTATTATAAATATGAAAACAAAAATAAAGATAAAAAAATAATTCATAATTATCTAGATATAAATAATTCCAAACAAAGTACAACAAAAATTTTAGATTTTATAAAGAAGAAAAAAAGATTTGAATTAAGTTTTACTTCACCAGTTCCGAAAAATAAAAAATCAAACAATTCATCTATTGAAACAAGTTATTTTAAAACTGATTGTATTAGAGATAATGAAAACAATAAAATTTATGAAGAAAATTCAAATGAAAATGAAGAAAATATTTTATTATCTGATTTATGTTTTGATTTTAATTCTAAACAATTTGAAGATAGTGATTATTTTAAAAATTCAAATTTAGATAGTTTTAATAATAATAATACATATAATAATACAATTTTTTATAATACTTTTAATAATAATAGAAATACCTCAAGAGATATAATTGAAAAAGATAAAAACTATTTATCTCCTAAAAAAACTGTTAGAAATTTTGGAATTAATCAATTAATGAAATTATCATATAATTTTACAATGAATGATATTAAAATAAAGAAAAATAATCCAATAAGAAATTTTACTTCTTTCAGTGATCAAAAAATTATAAAAGAAAATTCAATTAAAGAATCTTTTCCCTTTTCAATTAATAATATAAGTAATTTAAGTAACCAAATAAATAATAATGGAATAAGTTTTAATGAACAAAATAATAATATTAAAAAAATAAACCATATAAAAACTAATACATCAAGATATAAATGTCCAATAAAAAATAAATTAAAAGATAAAAAAATTGCTGAATATTATAATAAAATAAATATATATGAAAATAAATTAATAAAAAATAAACCAGGTATTCATAAATTAAATAATAATACATTTTGCTTATCAAAAAAAATAAATATAAGTAACAATTCAATAAATATAAATTCAAATACTTCTTTTCAAGGAAAAATAGAAAATTATATATTAGGAAAAGAATTAGGAAAAGGTTCTTTTGCTTTAGTAAGATTATCAATTAATAAAATAACAAAAGAAAAATTTGCAATAAAAATTTATCCTAAATTTAACTTATTAAATTTTGAAAAGAGAAATACAGTAAAAAATGAAATTTCAGTTTTAAAACAATTAGATCATGAAAATATAATGAAATTATATGAAGTAATAGACACACCAAAAAATTTATATTTAATATTAGAATATATAAATGGAATATCATTAATTGATTATATGAAAAATTTATCAGGAATGAAAATTAAAGAAGATAAATGTAAAAAAATATTTTATCAAATAGTAAATGCAATAAATTATTGTAAATCTAAAAATATATATCATCGAGATATAAAATTAGAAAATATATTATTGGTGAATGAAAAACTAGTAAAAATAATTGATTTTGGTTTTAGTATAAAATGTCCTAAAAATACATATCAAAAATTTTTATGTGGAACACCAAATTATATGTCACCAGAAATAATAAATAAACATAATTATATTCCAGAATATTCTGATATTTGGTCTCTTGGAGTTTTATTATTTATTATGTTAACTGGAACTTTTCCTTTTAAAGCAAATACTGAAGAAGTTTTATGTAAAAAAGTTAATAAAGGTGAATTTATTATTCCTAAATTTTTAAGTCAAAAATGCCATGATTTAATTAAAAAAATGTTAGTTTTCGAACCTAATAAAAGAATTTCTACTGAAACCATTTTATGTCATGAATGGTTTTCATAAATTATTTATTAATTTATAATATATATATCTTATTTAATTATTTTTTATATTTTATGAAATATTAAGAAAATAATTTATAATATAAATTGATTAAATTATTTTTTTATTGTTGAAATTTTTTTAATAAGTTATATAATTTACTATAAAAATATGAAAAAAGTATTTTATCTTTAAATTCGGTTTTTGTACTTACTGTTTCATAAAGAGAATTATCTGGAAGTTCAATATAACCAAACCAATTTTCTGTACAATTTTTTTTTGTATTATTTTCATTTTTATTTTTCTTTTTTTCAAAATATGCTAAATCTCCCAATTTTTTTTGATTTAATCTTGTAATTAATCTTCCTTTTAAATATAATAATATTTCATTTTGATTATTATTTGAAATGTTAATATTATATTTTTTTTTCAAAATTTCATCATAAAAATTTTGTTCATTTTTCTTAATTAAAACACCATTATATAATTCATTATCAAAAATTAAGCATTTTATTTCATTTAAATTATTATTATGAATATTAAAATTTGGTTCAATAATTTCAATTTTATCTTCTTTAATTTCTCCTTTAATTTCTTTATAACTATCATGTAAATTTTTCAATTGCATTATATCACTATTTTTAATATCAATTAATTCATCAAAAATATATATATTGCTAAAATTATTAAGATATAAATTCAAAATATATTTTTTTAAAGAAACATCAATTAATTCTCTATTATTATCAAATATATAAAATAAATTATATAAAATATCTTTTTCAACATAATCAAATAATAATTCCAAATTTGATAAATTTCCCAAATTTTCTTTTTTAGGACTAAACTGTTTAAAATCATATAAAAATATATGAGTTCCAGAATTAAAAGTTTTGATATAATTAAATAATTCTTCTTCATTCCAAAAAAGAAATCTAGCTTCATTTAAAATTAAATTTAAACTCTGTAAAGCAAATTGACTTTTAAATTCAAAATTATTATCTTTATGAGTATAGTTAACAATTGGAGTAACAATTAAATCATTATTAATTTTCATTTGCATTGAATGAGAAATTAAACCAATAATAAATTCATCTTTTGTTTTAGTAATAATTAACATAGAATCACTTAATCTCATACAAGATGATTTTAAAGTAATACCAAAATTATAATAATTATGTAATGTATTATTTAAATTTTTTTCACTTTTATCTCCAAATGAAAACATCATTTTATTAAAAATTTCAGATGAAATTCCATTTCCATCATCAATAATACTTAAAACAATTTTTTTTTTATTAAAATCTGAATAATGACTTAAATTTGTATTTGGTTTAACAATTTTTGATAAATCAACATCTTTATTTTCATAACTTAAAATTTGAAATACTTCTTTATTATAACATTTAACATCTATTTTAATATTTTTTGAATTACCATGATAAATACTATTATCTATTAAATTACTAATACAACCTAAAGGCCATTGATATAATGATGAAATTTTTTTTAAAAAAGAATATGAAATTAAATTATTAATATATTTTCTTTTTATTTCTTTAAAATTAAATGAATTATCATATAAATCATTAAAATCTGTTGTATCAATTCCAGTTTCTTTTATTTTAGATGCCATTTTATTTGTTTGACTTATACTATTTAAAAGTTCAATATTATGTGTTAAGATTAAATAATCTTGATGTTGTTGTGATGATATACTTGACATTTTAATTTAATAATTTTGTTTTTTAAATTTTTTAATTAAAAAATGAGTCATAAACTCTTAAAACCTTTTAAAAATATTGACATAAAACATGATAGAAATTCAAGTTTACCTGGTTTTAATCCTTATGAAAATATGAAATTAAATAAAGAAAAAAAATTGTCTTATAATAAAATTCAAAATTATAATCCATTTCAAGAAAGAAAAATGTTAGAATCAAAATTAATGAAAAAACAATTAAATAAAATGAATGCAAAACAATTTAATAATAAAATATTTTCAAATTCCTTTATTTCAAATAATTTGAATAATTTTAATATTACAAATTCAATTTTAAATACAAAAAGAAATTCATCAAAAACAGAAAAAAAAAGAAAAAATTCATTTAATTCAAATAATGATTCATTAATAATAATTCAAAAAGAAGTAAATACTTTATGGGATGATTTATGTGTTTTAGAATCATATAAAGAACTTTTTAATGTTGTAATATCTCAATTAGAATTAAATGAAAAAATAGAATTTTATCAAAGTGAAATTGATACTTTAAATTTATTTAGAGGAATTTTACTTAAATTAAAAAATTCAATTAAAGAAAGAAATAATTGTTTATTTGAATTAAAAAGTTTAAATAAACAATTATCTGAAGTATTAAAAAATAAATCTCCTGAATCAAATGAGGAAATATTTGAATTTATTTCAAATGAAATTCAAAAGTTAAGAAAATGTACTATTAATATTGTTAATTCATTTGTAAATTTTAGAAAAGAAATTAATCAATTTTCTATGGATGGAAAATATAATATTAATAGATTAGAAAAAAGATTTTGCTTTGATAGAAATTATTTAATCAAAATGAAAGAAGAACTACATTTTATTAAAGATGGTTATATTAAATTTTTTTTTGATGTTAATGATGATAATTCACCTTTTTTAATTAAAGCAAGTGAAAATAATGCTAATGAATCTTTTATCAGAAAAGTTCCTATTACTGATGATGAAAGAGAAGAAATTAAAAAATGCCAATTTTTAATTTATCAAGATTTAATTTTTTATCAAAATAGGAATTATTTTAATGGAAATATTTTTAGAAAAATTTCTCCTATTAAAAAATACCCAAATGAATTAATAAATAAACCAAATATAACTAAACAAATGAGATTAGCTACAAATTATTTTGAAAAAAATCTAAATAATAAAAAAATAAATAATCTAAATAATAATTATAATTTAGATAATAATGTAATAAATATAAATATTGATTCTGATAATAAAATTAATAATGATATCAAATTAAATAATATAATTCTTAATAAAAATTTTAATAATTATCAAAATTTAAATAATAATTTAAATAATAGTAATCATGATAGCGATATTAAATTAGATGATAATATTAATAATAATATTAATAATGATATAAATAGCATAAAATCTAAAGATATTCAAGAGAAAGAATATAATGATAGTGAGATAAAATTAAATGATATTATACAAAACAATAGTAACAATGATTCAAATATAAATAATAATTCAAATATTATTAATAATAATATTGAAAAAAATAATATTAATATAGAAAATGAATAATAAACTATTAAATAATGTATAGGTTAAATAAACAATAAATTTTTTTATTTTTAAAAATCTATGTTTTAAAATGATTTTGAAATATCAAAGATTTAAATAAATATATGAAGAATAAAAATATTCAATATTTTATTTCCAATAACAAAAAGAATTAATATATATTAAAATATTTATAATATTTGAAAAATATTTTTTACAAAAGAAAAAATTATCTTTATTATATTTATATCAATTATATATAAAATATTAAAAATTTATATATATTAAAAAAAAATCAAATATATAAAAATCGTTTCTATAAACATTCTATGATTCAGTAAAAATCATTTTAGTCCATTCAATAATGTATTGATAAATAAATTTATATTGTTCAAAACAACCAACCATTCCACTTCTTTGTTCTCTTAATTTCCTTACAATATTAAAAATAGAAATAAAAGGCTTAACATCTTTATCATAATTAACTTTCTTAAAAAACATAATACATTTAACCAAATTAAAAATAGCAATTAAAGTCCCAGTTCTCCCACTTCCAGCACTACAATGAATAAGAATTGGAGAATTTAAATAAAATTTTCTATATTTTGCAATTAGATAAATTAAAAAATTAATTGTTTTATAACCATTTTCAAAATTAGGTATTGAATAATCAGGCCAATTTAACATTTGAATATGAGTTATTTTTTTTTCTTCATTATTTATTTTTATTAATATTTCTCTTTTTATAATACAATTTTCAATTAGGAATTCTATAGATAATATTTTAACTTTTATTTCATTATCATAAATAATTTCTTCATTTATATTTTTTGGTATGTAATATTCACATTTTTTTCTTCCTTCTTCTTCAAAACAACATAACATAATTAATAATTTTACATTATTATTAAAAATCATTTTGTAAAATTTACCTATTGTTTCTTCTATTGGTGCCTGGGCAGCAATAAAACATTTTTCATCATTTATAAAAGGACCATTAATATAACTTGCATTAATATACCAATCATTTTGATTATCTTTTATAAATTTTAAATTATTTTGAAATGGTACTGCATTAAATGAAAATGGTAATATATCTAAATATCTATTATTATTTCTTTTTAAAGATTTTAAAATATCTATTTGTAAACTTTTATGTATTGGCGAATCTGTCATTAATTTTATTAAATGAAATTCACTTTCTAAATTACGATTACAAATATATAAATCTGAATTTAAATTTGGATTTGATAGAAATATACTTTTTGATATTAAAGAAATATCTGAATTATTTGTTATATAATTATATGATAAATCATTTATATAATTTTCTCCTTCCATATAATTTAATAAACCATATAAATATGAATTGTTTTTGGATAAAAGAATATTTCTTTGTTCTATTTGGTTTTTATAATATAATGTGAATCCATTATTTAATATTTTACAGTTTGTTATCTCTTCATTTATTTTTTTTTTTTTAATTTCATTTTCTTCTTTATTTATTTCTTCTATTGAAATTGTCAAATTTCTTTTTTTGAACATTTTTGAATATTTTTTATTATTTTTTCTTTAATAAAATCACATAAAATTATAAATAAATCATATTTAACAAATAAAAAAAAGAATAAAAATTTTACATATAAAAAATATATTTTTTAAAAAATATAAATATATGTCTTTTCAAAATATATATTTAAAAGAAAAAAATAGAGAATATCATAATAAAAGAAGAATAATAAGTTTAAATGGTGAAGAAATAGGATTTAAATTAGTTCATGGAAATAGAAAAGATGTGGTTGACACAATATCAAATAAAGAACAAGTTTTTGATAATATGGAAAATAGAATGAAATTTAGAGATATATGTAAACAATATAATCTTTTTTTTAATAAAAAATTAAGAATATATGATAAAAAATATTTAAATGACTTAGCAGATATATTAGATACTAATCATAAAGATTATATAAAAGAAAGAAAATTAATTGAATCACAAAAAAATATGAGATTACATCATTCAAATAAAAATATTAAAAATGTTAAAACTTTAAATACTATTGAAACAAGTTCTTCTGTTAATATCAAAAAAAAAAACAATTTTAATACAAATTTTAAAACAAATAAAAAATTTAAAAAAATAAATGATATACCAACAGAAGAAACTATAAAAAATACTTTGAATGATGTACACAATATAAAAAAAGAAAAAACTGAAAAATTATCTAAAAGATTAAAAATTAAAAAAATAAAAAGTCAAAGTTATTTATTTTCTTCAATATCATCAAATAAAAATTATAAAAAAATTGAAAGGAATGATAAATATTGTAAAATTTATTTAAATAAAATATCAAAAAAACATCTTAATTCAGATTTAAATCAAAATTATATTTCTCTTTTTAGGAAATCAGAGAAAAATAAAATGTTAAAGTTAAATAAGAAAAATAATTCATCATATTTTTCTCATTCTAATTTTAATAATAAACATTGTTCTTATTTTGAAGAAGAAATTAAAGAAAAATCTTATGTCTATAAAAAAATTAGAAA
>JAEEGK010005701.1_pt1 | contig 30105 bp, 27 predicted proteins | sample 8958771 | NCBI WGS metagenome assembly JAEEGK01 (sample SAMN16246547, study PRJNA631951) | gut metagenome | biome: gut microbiome; feature: rumen; material: SC-attached | host: Bos | place: Iran: Karaj | collected 2018-10 | reverse complement strand
ACGCAATAATTTTGGTATCTTCTGATACCTGCTGATGATTGTCAGTAGCATCTGGAGCGTTTTCGTTTGTAGCCTCTTGTAAGCTATTGTCTGTCACCTCCTGCAGATTTTCGCCTGTAGGTAGTTGCTGTTCGTAAAACTGGGGTTGGGGCTGACACTTCGTTCCCATAGTTTTTTCTACCTTATGATCATTTGTCGCTTGAGCCAGAAGTATTGGTTCTTCTGCCGGCATTGCTGGCTTGTCTGCTTCGGCTTTAGGTGCCATCACTTTCTGGCTGTTAGCCGTTAACTGGGGCTCTTTGGTATCAAACTGATAAACGGTAAAGCATCCAACAATCGCCAGGATGGCAGCTGCAGCCACCCAATACCAGCGGCGCATAGAAACAGTCTTTGCAGGGGCTGAAACAGGGGCAGACTCAGACTCAGTCTGGAGTTGCATCTCGTTACTGATGCTCTCCCAGAGTCCGGCTGGTGGATCCATCTGATGACCCTCCAGTTTCTGCTTCATTTGTTTCGTCCAATCCTCTTTCATTCCTTATCGATTATTATTTCCTTTATTCTGCGTGTCAGCCATTGCTTGGCGTAATGGAGCTGAGAGGCCGATGTGCTCTCCTTGATACCTAGTAGTTCGGCTATCTGCCGATGCGAGTAGTCTTCAAATACATACAGATTCAGTACCGTTCTGTATCCATCAGGCAGTTCGCTTATCAGTTGGTGCAGCTGGTCGGCCGAAATCTGCTCTGTTGCAGGGGTGTCGTCTGCTATATCCGCTTGCTTCTGTTTTATCTCGTCCTGCTCTACAAACAGCAGTTTCTTCTTGGTCCTTAGGAACATCAGCGCCTCGTTTGCTACAATCCTCATCAGCCAACCTTTAAACGCTTCATCGCTACGATACTCCATCGTTGGGATAGCCGTGAAAATCTTCACAAAACTGTTCTGCAGCACGTCCTTTGCATCGTCGGCATTGGGAATATATCGGTAGCAGACCGATGAAAGCTCACCAATATACATTTGGTAGAGCTCACTCATCGCCCGCTGGTCTTTATTCCGTATGCGTTCAACGATTTGTTTGACCATTTTTTTGCTCGCGTTCTATTATTAGAATTCAAAAGTACTTAAATCTTGTATGAGAAAGGTAAGTTTTTTAATTCTTTAACATTTTTCTATACAAGAATCGCTTAAATACTGCATTATTATAGCGAAATGAACCTAAAAAACGTATGAATATGAAGAAGATTCTATTTTTATTATCAGCCATCATGCTGAGTGGAGCAATCGTTTCGAGCCTCCTTTCATGCAGCTCGTCAGAAGAGATTGAGCAGCTCGAACCCAAGCAAGTTGTAAACATGCTGGGTGAATCAAAGCCTATACAGCTAACTCAGGAGCAGAGTGTGTTTGTAAACGACAACAACCAGTTTACGCTGAACTTCCTGAAAGCAGTAAACAAGGCTGAACAAAACGGCCAGAGCTTTATCTATTCGCCATTGAGCATTACCTATGTATTAGGTATGGTGAACGATGCTGCCACAGGGCAGACAGAGCAGGAACTGGAACAGGTTTTGGGCTTCCATCAGGGGGGCATCAAGGCTGTAAATGAATATTGTAAGAAACTGATTGACGGGCTGCCCCAGGCTGACGAGAAGGTGACGCTAAACATTGCCAATGCCCTGTTTGTAAATAAGAACAAGGCCAAGCTGCAGACTCTGTATCAGAAAGATATGGAGCAATATTATGATGCCACAACCGAGAATCTGGATTTCAAGTCGCCATCAACGCTCAAGACCATCAACGACTGGGCCAACGATCATACCAACGGCATGATTCCAAGCATTCTCGAAAAAGTAGATCAGAATATGGCAACCTATCTGCTGAACGCCATCTATTTTAAAGCCGACTGGGCATCTAAGTTCGAGGCAAAGAATACCGAGGAAGAGAAGTTTACTGCGACAAATGGTACCATCAAGCTGCCATTGATGCACCAGAATGTGCTTATCCAATATCTGAAGAATGAGGATTATAGTGCCATCGAGATACCTTATGGTAATGGTTTATGGAAGATGACGGTGATGCTGCCTGAAGAAGGAAAGACCACCGACGACATAATCGAGCGTATAGGACAACTCGGTTTTTTAGAGGGGAATGGATTCTGCGGCACCATGGGCGACACATACAGGGCACACGAAGTTGACCTGAAACTGCCACGCTTTGAAACCAGTTCGGATACAGATAAACTGACATTGAAAGGCGGTCTTGTCGCCCTACTGCAACAGCTGGGGATTAATCTGGTATTTAATCAATCCTTATCTGAGGTGCCCAATATGTGCGAAAAAGAGAATATGTATATTAGTATGATGCGCCAGAAGGCAAAGATTAAGGTGAATGAGGAAGGTTCTGAGGCGGCTGCCGTAACCATTGGTGGGGCAAACTGTACGGCTTTCACCCCTAATCCTCAACCTGTGGAATATCCTAAGGCCATATTCCATGCTAATCGCCCCTTTGTGTATACCATCAGCGAGGCCTCATCGGGTGTTATCGTGTTTGTAGGAAAATTTTCTGGGGAGTAGAACTTTACTCCCCAGAAAATGCTGCAGCTTCAGCTTCGGCTATGATTTCCTCACGCGATTTCTCTTTATGAGAGATGTCCGAGAGGTCGAATTCCTTATCTGAGAAATCTATTGCTGGCTTCTTCGAAGGTTGTGGGGCTGGTTGTTTTACCAACTGCTCTTCAACCTGTTCTGTTTCTGCTGGCTGCTCGATGATAAAGCTCTGTTGCTCCTTTTCAGGATCGGGCACAGCCATTGCTGGCTCTTCTTCCATCTGGGTGCGGGCTGTCTTGGCAGCAAACACAGCATCAACAAACTGTGGTTCGCGCTTCAGGCGCTGTAGTGTATCCTTCGACGCCTTCTGCTGCGCTTCTTTCTTTGAGTAGCCTGAGCCACTCTCGCCATTAACACCCTCAATCAGTACCATATAGGTGAAAACGGGACTTCCGTTCTCATCTTTCTTCTGCTTTGTGAGCTTGTACTCCAAACGTACACGATTTTTCTGGCTCCATTCAAGCAGTTTCGACTTGAAGTTTACCTCCTTGAATGCAACCTTATCGATGTCAATGAACTTGCCCAGTACCTGATGCTCGAAGAACCACAGGCAAGCCTCGTAGCCACGATCCAGATAAATGGCACCTACCAGCGCCTCGAAAGCATTACCCTCAACATAGCTGTTGTGCGAGGTTGAATGACCTGCTGATATCAGCAGATTGCTCAATCGCATCTCGGTAGCTAACTTTCCAAGCGTTTCGCGGCTTACGAGTTTTGATCGTGTATTGGTGAGGAATCCTTCGCGCTTACCTTCGTAATGACGGTAAACGATGTAACCCACAGCAGCGTCGAGTATAGCATCACCCAGGAACTCCAGTCGCTCGTTGTTCAGCGGCTTGCCCTTGTCGTTGCGCTTGCGGATGCTCTTGTGCATCAGCGCCATCTTGTAATACTCGATATTGTGGGGGTAGAATCCCAATATCTCATAAAGAGAAGAAAAAAGCTCCTTCTCCTGACGGAAAGGGAGCTTTATTCTATCTATGATGTTATTAAGCCTCATACTTCTTGAATACTACACATGCGTTGTGACCACCAAAGCCGAAGGTGTTGCTGAGTCCAGCACGTACCTCGCGCTTCTGAGCCTTGTTGAATGTGAAGTTCAGGTTGTAATCAATCTCAGGATCCTCGTCGCCCTCCTCGTGGTTAATTGTTGGAGGAACGATATCGTTCTTAACAGCCAGAACGGTAGCCATTGCCTCAACAGCACCAGCGGCACCCAGCAGGTGACCAGTCATCGACTTGGTAGAAGAAATGTTGAGCTTGAAGGCAGCATCGCCGAATACCTCCTTGATGGCCTTGGCCTCAGAGATATCACCAACGTAGGTAGAAGTACCGTGTACATTGATGTAGTCGATGTCCTCAGGCTTCATGCCTGCGTCCTCAAGAGCGTTCTGCAACATGAGCTTAGCGCCCAGACCCTCGGGGTGAGAAGCAGTGATGTGGTAAGCGTCAGCGCTCATACCAGCACCTACCATCTCAGCGTAGATCTTAGCACCACGAGCCTTAGCGTGCTCCAGTTCCTCGAGGATCAAGCAACCAGAACCCTCGCCCATGATGAATCCATCGCGGCTGGCGCTGAATGGACGGCTGGCTTTCTCTGGCTCGTCGTTGCGTGTAGAAAGGGCATGCATGGCGTTGAAACCACCTACGCCGGTAGCGCAGATAGCAGCCTCGGCACCACCAGCAACGATAGCGTTTGCCTTACCCAAGCGAATCAGGTTGAAGGCGTCGGCCAGTGCGTTTGCAGAAGATGTACAAGCAGAAGCGGTGATATAGTTGGGGCCATGGAAGCCATACTTGATTGAAATCTGACCAGCTGCGATATTAGCAATCATCTTGGGGATGAAGAAGGGGTTGAACTTAGGACCATCGGCCTCGTGAACACCATAGTACTTTACCTCGTCCTCGAAGGTCTTAATTCCACCAATACCTACGCCATAAACCACGCCGATACGGTTCTTGTCTTCAGTCTCCAGATCCATACCGCTATCCTCAACGGCCTGCTTGGCAGCAATCATGGCCAGCTGTGTGTAGCGGTCCATCTTACGTGCCTCTTTGCGATCCAGGAAATCGTTCACGTTGAGGTTCTTTACCTCGCATGCAAACTTTGTTTTGAAATTTGTTGTATCGAAACTTGTAATAGGTGCTGCGCCACTTACTCCGTCGAGCATGTTCTTCCACATCTCATCGGGAGTGTTGCCCACTGGCGTAACTGCGCCAAGACCTGTTACAACTACTCTTTTTAATTCCATAAGCTTAAATTAAAGTATAATGGTTGCTTCTTAAAGTAAAGAAAGCAACCATTATGTTGTGAACAAATTTATTTTGCGTTCTCCTCGATGTAAGCGATGGCGTCGCCAACGGTACCGATCTTCTCAGCCTTATCATCGGGAATTGAGATACCAAACTCCTTCTCGAACTCCATGATCAGCTCAACGGTATCCAGTGAGTCTGCACCCAGGTCGTTTGTGAAGCTAGCCTCAGCCTTTACTTCAGCCTCATCTACACCGAGTTTGTCTACGATAATCGCCTTTACTTTGCTTTCAATTTCTGACATAATTGTAATACTTTAATTAATTAATAATGATGTTGCTATCTTGAAATTTTTCCGGTTTTGGGCCGAAATCGGGTGCAAAGTAACACATTTTCTTTCACTTATGCAAATTTTTTTAAGAAAAACTTACTTCCATTTGCACATTGAGGTGGTTTTTGTGCAAAAAACAGCCCTTTTTTAATAGTACGCTTACTATAAAAATGCAAATTTTGATGAATTTATTCATTTTTAGTTGGATATATGAAAAAGTTTCTGTATTTTTGCAGAATAAAACGAATACGAATATGACATTTACATCAGAAGCAAATCAGATTTTCAATCGCGCGATAACTGACTATCACATTCTCGACGATGTAGATACGCCATTGAAAAACCCTTATCAGAAAGACAGCATCCAGTATAGTTTATATAAGAAATGTTGGATTGATACCGTTCAGTGGCACTACGAGGATATTATCCGCGATCCCCATATCGACCCCATCGAGGCCCTTGCGCTCAAGCGCCGCATCGACCGCAGCAATCAGGATCGTACCGATCTTGTTGAGGAAATTGATTCCTGGTTCCGCCTGCATTATAGCGAGGTGGTTCCACAGCCAGATGCCCGTTTGAACACAGAGAGTCCTGCATGGGCTGTAGACCGTCTGAGCATCCTTGCCCTGAAGATCTATCACATGCAGGAGCAGGTGAACCGTACCGATGCAGAGCCAGCGCATATTGCCAAGTGCCAGGCCAAGTTGGATGTGCTGCTCGAACAGCAAAAGGACCTTTCGTTGGCTATCGACCAGCTGCTCGAGGACATTGAGGCCGGTCGCAAGTACATGAAGGTGTATCGCCAGATGAAGATGTATAACGACCCTGCCACCAATCCCATCTTGTATAACCAGAATCAGAAGTAGGTGAGCTGATGAAAAAAGAGCATATACTGGTCATCAGATTCTCGGCTCTTGGCGATGTGGCGATGATGGTGCCTGTGGTCTGGTCGCTGGCTCGGCAGTATCCTGATATCCGTATCACGGTGCTGAGCCGTAAGTTTGCGCGCCCTCTGTTTGACGATCTGGCCCCCAATGTGAATTTTATGGAGGCCGACCTGACACGGGAGTACCACGGGGTGAGGGGGCTCAATGCCCTTTATCGCCGTTTGGTGGCCAAGCAGTTCACCAAGGTGGCCGATTTGCATAATGTGCTGCGTTCCGAATACCTGCGATTCAGATTCAATCTGGGCCGGTATCGTGTTGAGCATCTGATCAAGAACCGTAGCATGCGTAGGAAACTGGTTTCGGGCAAACAGGAGAAGCGCACCCAGCTTCCTACATCTTTCGAGAACTATGCCGCTGTCTTTGAGCGTCTGGGCTATCCGGTGGATTTAAAGCAGTTCCGTTCTATCTTTCCTGCTGAGGGCGGCAATCTGAACCTGCTGCCCGCCAAGTTCGGTCCCAAGAAGAGCTATGAGCAGTGGATTGGTGTAGCCCCTTTTGCTGCTCATGAGGGTAAGGTTTATCCGCCACGCCTCATGGAGCATGTCATCCATCAGCTGATACAGCAGTATCCTCAGGGGCGCATTTTCCTGTTTGGCCGTGGCGAGGAGGAGGAGAAATACTTCCAGTTGTGGTGTGCACAGTACCGCCAGTGCATCTGGGTAGGCAAGCATTGCGAGGGCATGTATCAGGAGCTGATCCTGATGAGTCATCTCAATGTGATGCTCTCAATGGATTCGGCCAACATGCACCTGGCATCGCTTACAGGCGTGCCTGTGGTGAGCGTGTGGGGAGCCACCCATCCCATGGCAGGCTTCCTGGGCTATAACCAGCCCCCGGAGAATGTGATCCAGATCGACCTGGAGTGCCGCCCATGCAGCATCTATGGCAATAAGCCTTGTCAGCGAGGCGACTACGCGTGTCTACAAAACATTCCGCCAGAGCGGATTGTTGAGAGAATAGTTTCCATTATTAATAACTAAAACACAAAAGGCCTATGAAAAAGTATGTTTGTGAGATTTGTGGCTATGTTTATGACCCTGCAGAAGGCGACCCCGATGGTGGCATCGCTCCAGGCACAGCGTTTGAGGATATTCCAGACGACTGGGTTTGCCCTGTGTGTGGTGTAGACAAAACCCATTTCAAGCCAGAGTAACAACTACATGCATTTATGAATCAAGTTTATCCACAATTAAGGTTCCCTGAAAAGGGAACCATTTTGTATCCCTTTCGTCGCCATCCGCTCATCCAGCCGGGTGCCCTTGAGCAGGCCTTTGCCCGTGAGCTCACCAGCCGCCTGCCAGCCGGTGTGGTGTGCCTGCTCAACGCCTGCATCATCACTACCGACAAGCAGCCGGCCTATTATCCCGATCTGGCGCTTATAGTGGCAGGTAGGCCCGATATCCGTATCGATGTAGAGATCGACGAACCTTATCAGCAGGCAACGCGAGAGCCCATCCACTATCTGTCGTGTGGTGATGTGTTTCGCGACCATCTGCTCAATCATCGTGGATGGACTGTGGTTCGCTTTGCTGTCCAGCAGGTGGTCCAGGAGGCCCGTATCTGTGCCGATTATCTGGTAGAGCTGCTTGCTGCCATGATGAGCGATATGGCAACAGCCAGTCAGCACGTGTTCACATCGGTGCCTTTCCCTGTAGCGGCCTGGACACGCTCCGAAGCGCTGAAGATGGCCTATTGGCAAAAGGTGGCTGGCGAGAACAGGCAGATCGACGAACGGCGCTATGCCCTTGGTGAGCAGGAACTGAAATGCCTGCCATTGATCAAACCCTTTAGCAGGACTGCCGACATGGTTGAGAAGATGGCCACCTTTCGCGATGCCGGGCGCTATGCGCAGGATGAGTGGATTGACTTTGAACCCGAGGAGCACATCTATATTTATAAAGGTATTAAGCGCATGCTGCCTGTCAGCTCGCTCATCGCCTATTTCTTCGAGGCGTTCCAGGCGCTGCCTCAGGCCGAGAACCAGTTCAAGTATAAAGGCATACCCGTCGAGGAGAGTCTCGACAAGTGGGAGCGGGCAGGCCGTACAGCCAGCGAGGTGGGCACCTTTGTGCACCTGCAGACGGAGAACTATTTTCAGCGGGGCTTCTTCGAGACCGCGTGCAGCCTGCAGTTTGGTGCCGAGGTCGAGACGGTGAATGTGGAGCAGGAGAAACTGCACTTCCTGCATTTCATCCGCGACTACCAGATAGAGCCTTATCGTCAGGAGTGGCCCGTCTATGATAAGGAACTGAACATCGCAGGCACCATCGACCTGATCTGTCAGGACGACGATGGTGCGTTCACCATCTACGACTGGAAACGCTCATCGAAGGTGGTCAACGCCCAGGGGCAGCCTATCGTGGAGGGATTCCGTGGTAAGATGAGCTACAACGGCATCAGCCTGCCCGACACCTCGTTCTATCACTACTGCATCCAGCAGAACCTGTATCGCTACATGCTCGAAAAGCATTATGGCATCCATGTCAAGGCCATGAATCTGGTGGTGCTCTGCCCCGATTACCCCACCTATTATGTGGCGCAGGTGCCCAAGATGGACCAGCTCATCCAGCAGATTGTGGCCATCTGCCACCAGCGCGATCTGGGGCACAAACTGCTGTATTAGCTCACCACATCATCATGCGCAGCGTTTGCTGGGCTTGGTTGCGCATGCTCTTAATTTTGTCGTTATACTCTTTGTTCTCGGTGGCTTCGAGAAACCTGGTGTAACACTCGCGCGCTTTGTCGCGCTGTTTCAGTTGGAAGTAGCATTGTCCCATCAGGAAGGTCAGCTCGTTCACATCCTTCTCTTCGGCATAGCGCATACACTCTTGCAGTTCTTCCAATCGGAAATCGGGCTCCGATTTCAGCTTGAAAGCCTCTGCCAGTTCCTTATGCAGCCTGAAGAGCGTTTGGCGATCAGGCATCAGCAGCTTCTTGGCTTCGTCGAGATAAGACAGGGCCTCGGCACCAAGGCCTACCCTGTTGCTGACAATGCCCAACATAAACAGACAATAGGGATGATGGTCGTTCTTGTTGTAGGCGCGATACAGATAGTCATAGGCCGTGCTGTTGTCGCCCATGCGCTGATAGGTCAGTCCCATGGTGTATAGCGTGCCAAAGCAGGTGTCGCCAATGGCCTCGAGCTTCTTGAGGGCAGGCAGTGCCAGGTCGTAGTTACCTATATTATAATAGGCCTCTGCCAGCTGGCGGTTGATGAGGATATGGGTGGAGTCGCGCTCACAGTATTTCTTGCAGATGTCGATCACTTTCCTTGGAAAAGTCTTTCTGCCCATGTCGCCTTGCCACCCGGTGTTCAAACGGTGGGTATAGTCGGCGATGAGTGGAGCATCGTATGGGTTACGCTTCAGTATCTCATCAGCCCAGCAGGCCAGCGAGTCGTTCTGTCCCAGTTGCGCAAAGTTGTCGTAGCCCAGTCGCATGTCCTCTGTGCTGAGGCTGTCGGCAGGTATCTGGCGCAGACAGTCCAGGCTACGGGCAAAGTAGCCTCTTCCTGCCCAGTATCTGGCATGGCTGCGCAGACTGTCGGGTGTTTGGGCTTTGATGGTGAATAGTGAACAATGGATAGCGCATAATATCAATAACAGTTTCTTCATAGTTTTTTCTCCTTTTCTAATAGTTCTTTCAGTTTGTCGATGGCCAGTGTGATGCTGATGTTCTTGGCAATGATGCGGCCAGAGCGGTCCACCAGGTAGTTATGCGGAATGGTCTCTATGCCCAACTGCTGGTATTCGGGATAGAGGTCGTTCTTCTTCTCATCATAGGCGTAGTAGTTGTAAATCTTGTAGGGGCGATCGGTCTGTGTCAGGTCCTTATTCCGCATGTCGTGAGCTTTCACAGTGGTCCACCACTGCTTGCGGTTCTTGTCCATACCCACCAGGCACACTGCCAGGTCATCACGAAACGCCTGGGCGGCGTAGCGTATGTTGGGCATCTGCACCATACAAGGCTGGCACCACGAGGCCCAGAAATCCACCAGCACATACTTTCCTCTGAGGGCATTCACATTATTATAAGGGCCATTATATAGCTTCAGGTTCATATAGTCGCCCACCTTCAGCGGTCTCACCTTTATCTCGTCTTCATCCTTCTGGAAGCGCGAACTGTACATACGCAGCTCTAAGCCTGCCCACACCTCGAAACTCATGGCCGACATATAGTTGCCCAATGTGCTGTCGTTCACAAAGGCTTTCATGGGCGGGTAGTCGGGGAATCGCACTAGGAGCGAGTTCATCATGTCGTCAACCTCCTTTTCGGTATAGGGATAGAGTGTTGGATTTCTGCGGAAGGAGTAGAACACGTCTGCTGCCGCGTCGATCACAGAGTAAGGACTCTGGCCGGTACAGGCATAGTGCAGGATGTAGCGCTCCAGCTGGTCTTTCTCCTGCTTGGCTAGGGCGTTGATAGAGTCGCGCTGTGCGTCGGTCAGGTTGTAAAGTTGCGACAGACTGTTTTGTTTGAGATACTCCCCTCGGATGCTGTCTTTGGTGTGCTGGAAGTGCACCATCTCTAAGGTTGCTGGCGAACCTTCAACCCTATCGATATAGCGCAGACGGAATCCGTCGTCCTCATCGCTGATATGGATGGTGAGGCTGTCGCCCCCTTTCACTACGATGGGCACACACTGTGGCCCTCGGCGCTGTAGCAGCAGGTTCACGTTATACTCGTAGGGCACGGCGCCATGCATCGTTCCCTCGCGATGCAGCGAGTCGAAGCTGATAGAGTCGTGCAGCTGCATCTGGCGTTCCAGCATCGAGTACATATAGAGTTTCTGTGGCTCGCTGGCAATGGCAGAGTCAATTCTTACAGTGACAGCAAAACGGTTCTCAGGCACGCTGGCCCAGTCTTGGGCAAGCGCTTGGATAGCGCATGTGGCCAGGGCTATTGGTAAAAGGATTTTTTTCATATCTATGGTGTTTTAGAGTGTTTGTATAACTTCATCCCAGTCTTTGGCGCTGCCTTTTTTGCCAAAGGTCTTCTCGTAGAGTCGGCTGCGTGCTGTTGAGATGGCAGCCTTGCTTCGCAGGGTGAGCGTGGCGATACGTGCTGGCTCGAAGCCAGCCTTCAGCAGCAGGCAAACGTGGAACTCGTGGCTGGTGGGATGACTCAGTCGCATCAGCTTGGTCGAGAAATCCTCGTAAGTATGGTTGACGGCATCAGCCAGTTCCTGCCAGTCGACGTCGGTAGGATGTTCGCTCTCGGGGAGTGTGGCCAGTCGCTGCCAGATGCTGGTGGCCTCGATGGTCTTTTCTGCCTGTTGCAGTTCATGGGTGTTGGCTTTGGCGTAGTCGCGCTTCAGCTGTCGCAGGTGTTCCAAGCGCATCTCCATCAGTTCCTGTCTGCGGCGATGACGCTGTATATAGGTGGCAAAGAGCACGATGAGTATCACCAGAAAGGCCACGCCAATGATGATGATATTGTGTTTCTGGGCGTTCTCTGCCCTCAGTTTCTCGTTCTCCTGCTCCTGTTTCTGGTTGTGGTAGAAGGCGTCGGCCTGGGCGATGGCCTCGCTGTTGGCTATCAGGTTCAGCTCGTTGTTCAGTTCGATATAGTGGCTGAGGTGCCTGTCGGCCTCAGCTTTCTGTCCGCGCTGTATGCAGATGTGGGCCAGCACTTCGTGGGCGTCGCGCTTGCTCACCGAGTTGCCGTCTTTCATCACCTGCTCCCCATAGTAGCATGCCGAGTCGGGCTCGCCAGTATGATAGTAGATCTGGCACAGCAGGGCATTAACCTGATGGCGTTCAGACAGCGGGAGTCTGTTGGTCAGGGACAGGGCGAAGGGCTTGGCGGCGATATAGTGCTCCTTGTTCACATAGCTCTTTGCGATGGCCAGCCTGATCCTGTCTTGAATCAGGTTATAATGTGCCTCCTCAGCCAGTTCGTAGGCTTTCTGCAGGTTGGCCAGTTCGTTGCCGGGTGTGTTGCGATAGGTGGCGCTGATGTCGATCAGCGATTGTATCATGCCCATGGTGTCGTTCTGCTGCTGACAGTAGTCGAGCACTTTCTGTGCGTGCATCCTCGCTGCATCGGGCATGTTGTGGTGCAACTGCAGCTTGGCAATCTTGGCATACAGCTTGTTTTTTAGCTCAGGGTTCTTGTTGTCGTCAAGCATATCCTCGGCCTTATGGAAATAGCCCAGTGCCTTGGGACTGTCGCTGCAGTTGGCATAGATGATACCTGCAATGATATAGGTGCGTATCAGCTTCTGCCTGTCGCCATGCGTCTCGTAATAGTCTATCAGCCTGCGTGCTGTCTCCAGGTTGCGATAGGGCAGCACCTCCTCGTTCATCTCGGCTATTATCAGGAGGTGGTGCATCCTCACATTCTCGGGCTGGCTGGCTATCTCGTTGCCGATGGCTACAGCCTCTTTCCTGGCCAGTTCTCTGTTCTGTCTGTGGTCTATCTTTTCCAGCTCATGCTGGTAGTAAGTGCGCCCTGTTGGGTGGCAGCCAGTAAGTGCCGCTACACACAGTATGGTTGTTATGATGACTATCGTTTTCTTCATAGGTCGCAAAATTACATAATTCCTTTTAAAAAGATGCAAGAAATGAGAAAGAAATTTCCCTGGGGCGTAGCTGATTCTCTATAACCACATCGGTATAGCTGGTGGTGTAGTGGCGACGATAGTGGCGCGTGCCAAAGATATTGCTGCATTGCATCCCTATCTCGTATGTCTTGGTGCGATAGGCGATGCCCAGGTCAGAGAAGTAACTGGTCGATACCGACTCATCGTTGCTGTGGTATAGCTGGTTCGCCCATTCTATCTGCCACAGGCCTGGCAGGAGGAACAGTTTCAGCTGGTGCTCCATCGACTGGAGGGCATCCGTGTGCGAGCGATGACTGTAGCGATAGGTCGACTCCTGCTCGATCGACAGCCAGCGGGTGGGCTTCATCGACCATCTCAGTGTGGCATTGCCGCTGCGCATGTGCTGCCGGCTCAGCACGTCGCCTATCAGCAGGTCGTAGCTGCTCCACGAATAGTAGCCGCTGAGCGACATGCTGAGCTTCAGCCAGAAGAATGACTGCCCTAAGTTGGCGCGCAGACTGTAGTTGTCGCTGTTCTGTCGATAGTCGGTAGCCTCGCGCGTGTAAACATCTCCTATCAGCTTACTGCGGTAGATGACCGCATCGCCCAAGTGGCTGTAGCTGCCTGAGGCCGAGGCAAGGAAGCCTATTGCCACATTGCGGTAGTTCAGGCCGAGGCTGGCATTCTGTCCTTTGGTGTGCTCTAATTCGCCTGTGCCTTGGCGCTGGGTGATATAGTCGGTATAGACGGGCAGACGCGACATGTCGGCAAGCTCGTTGGGCGACCATCGGTAGCCATAGCTGCCACTGGCGTAAAGCGTCGAGGTGAGATCGTATCTCATATACAAGTGTGGCGTGAAGAGCAGCCTTGCTGCCGACAGCTCCTGATAGGTGCGCCTGAACCAGCTGACGGGGGCCGACAGCGAGATGCTCCATCTGCCTTCGCGATAGCTGAGCGACGGGTCCAGATAGGGGCGATACTCTGCATATCTGTCTTTCTTGCCAGCCTCCAGGCGCTGGGTTCTGGTTTGGAATCCAGCTTTATAGGTTAGTTTCAGGTTTTTGATGCTGTGCTGGTAGTAGCCATACACATCCCAGTAGAGCAGACTCTGGTTGAGTGCTTGCATCTCCCCGTTGCTCACCAGCAACTTACTGGGCAGATAGCTGTAGCTGAACAGCGAGGTGATGGAGTAGCTGCGCCCGCCGCTCAGCTTGTTGATGAGTTCGAGGTTGTCCACCACATACCGTTTCCTGGGTTCCACACGTTGAGGCGTAGGCACGCCGTTGAGCATCGACATACCCGTGCTCTTGTTGAAGTCGGCATATCCCTTCAGCGTGTTCGACAGGTAGTGATTCTCGCGATTAGCCTTGTATTGCAGTTCGGCCTGCCACTCATTGCGCGTGCTGTGAGCAGCCTGCTCCTCTGTAATGATGGCCGAGCCGGCATCCAGATAGATGGTCTGGCGGTCCTGCTGCTGCCGGCTACGATCGTAGAGCCCCGTCAGTTGCAGTTTCAGGTCGTCGTCTTTCTTGTTCTTGAAGAGCCAGTTGGTGGCCAGGATATGGGTGTCGTTAAACTTGCTGCGCCTGGCATCGATGCTGGGTGCGCCAAGCGATATGTTATGCAGGATGCCCGACTCGGTAGGTGCCGACTTGTCGAATCGTGCCAGGTCGGTCACCTCGTGCTCTATATCTTTGCCTGTGTTGTTGGTCTTGTACATGGATATGCTCTGTCGGTGGCGCCCGAACACCATTTCCAGTATGCGGGCATGGCGCAGCCACTCGTCGCCATAGCCGGTAGCCGCCTCTATCACGCCCTGCCACACATTCTTGGCGTCATCCTTCAGCACCAGGTTCAGCGCTGCCTGCTCCGAGAACTGCACATCTTTCAGCGCCTTTACGGGCTGGTGGTTCTCGTACACCTGAACGCTCTTGATCTTATCGGGCGACAGGTTCTCGCTGGCCTGTGCATATTTGCCGCCCAGCAGGTCCATCCCCTCTATATAGAATTTGTTGATGGCCTTGCCCTGATACTGTATGGTGCCGTTTGGCTTCACCTCCAGTCCAGGCATCTTGGCTATCACGTCGGCTATCGAGCGGTCCTGTCCTTGTCGGAAGGCTGCCACCGAGTAGGTCAGCGTGTCGCCGCTGCTACGTATCTTCTCAGGGCGCACCTTCACCTCTCTGAGTGCTACCGCCTTCTCGCTTAGTTTGATGGTCTGTCCGTTCTTATAGTCTTTTAGAGCCACCACTTTCTTGCCGAATCCTAACATGTTGAACTCCATCTCGTGGGCCACTTTTCCTGATGGGATAGTCAGCGAGAACAGCCCGTCGGCACGCGTTCTTGCAAAAGCCACCACAGAGCCGCCATCACCCTTCGCCACGACGGAGGTTGCCACAAGCGGATTTCCCCCCATGTCAACCACCCGTCCGGTGAAGGTCTGCGCCCTACCAGCGAGAGAGAGTATTGTAATAAGGTATAGCAACAGATGTCTCATTTTGTTAGGTTTATTTAAATTCCGGCGGCAAAGGTATGAAAAAACTCCGATAGTATGTGCCTATCGGAGTTTGCAAATAGTTTGCATTCACTTCTTGCGGCGTTTTTTCGTAGCAGGTTTCTTTTTGGGGGGATATTTCTTCTTCACATTCACACCAGGAAACTTCTCATAAAGAATGGCAGTCTGAGGAGACAACTCACCAGGTTTATACACTTTTCCTTGTGGATCTTTGATATAGAGTATGGTAGTATTGGAAAAAATTGCCGGAGAAATTGCATTGTGGAAGGCGAACATATCCCATTGCTCTAACATCATAAGCTCAGCGGCTCTTTCGTGAGTATATACATCCAACACACCTGACTTGGGAGTTCGAAGCTTTATCTCATGTCCGTCACCTTTTTCTATTCCAATACAGTTAAAACGGAAATAACCTTCTGATTCGTACGCATGAAGCACCAAACCCGGCAGTCCGCAGAATTTCCATGGACCATCACTATATGGAAGATCTAATGTGTACCATACTGTCCAAGTACGGCCACGAAAAGTCGTTTGAGCTTTTTTACAAGGATAATCACATACAATACTGTCTCCCTCTAGCAGTATCCATGTAAAAAGGCTGTCAGTCCTGTCGCGTGTGGAAATCCACCCAGGGTCGTGAGTAAAGTATTGATAGCCTTGTTTAGGCGTGTTTTTAAACACCCAGTTGCGCATTGAGGTATAGCCTTGCCGAGTGTATGGATTATTATAACTATTAGGACTGCCTGGTATAAATCCATTTTCTTTTATCCATTCATTTATCGGACTGACGAACTGCGACGAATGCTTTCCTATATCCAGCCGCATCAGATCTTTCTCCCTTTTCTTCACCTCCAACACTCGTTGGAAGTAACAGTCGTAAGTCACTGACAATATAGTCTCATCCTGCTTAGGTTCAGCAGTTTTCTTTCCTTTCTGTCTCTGTGCCGATACGCAAAGTACGCTTATCGCCATCAACATCACTAATGCGAGTTTCTTCATCTATCTTTTCTTTTTTAAGTTTTTCTTTTGCGGATGTCTCTGTTTATGATTCTTTGGAAAGAGTTCGTATGGCACGGCTGTTTTGGGCTTCCATTTATAGGGACAGCCATTTTTATCGTAGCGCTGCATAGATATTACTTTAGGCATAATAATCTTGTAGAAACTATCATTATCTTCGGCTTCAAGAATTAACAATTTCTCTGCTCTTTCTGGTGAAACGACTGTTGCACCTTTATTTTTATAGGTAAATATATGATTATCTCCTTTCTCAATTCCTACACATTCAAAGATGAATTTCCCTTCATTATCTTTGGCATACAATATCAAACCAGGTAAACCGCACAATTTCCAAGGACCATCACTATAAGGTAGATCAAGCGTATACCATACCGTCCAGGTACGGCCCCTAAAGGTTGTAATAGCTTTTTTGCAAGGATATTCACATATGATAGAATCACCATCCACCAATTTCCATTCCATCAAATGGTGGATAGTGTCATGTGTAGTTATCCTACCTGGCATATGAATGGCAGTTATTTGTCCCACTTTAGGCATATTCTTGAAAACCTCATCATCTTTTATTCTTGTTCCGAGATAGGGCGCTTTACCAACAGGATTCAAAATATACCACTCTGCCACCATACTATAATAACGCGAAGCATTTGTGCCAATGTCAAGTTTTGCTATATCCCAAGATAGCGAATCGTCCTCCTCGTATTGTAGATAATACGCGTTGTAAGTGACAGATAATTCGATGCAATCAGTTTGTGCAAACATAAAGGAAGTGCATACAGACAGAAAGAATGATAAAGGAGTTCTTTTCATACTATTTTTATTTAAGCAGTGTTAGGGCCTACCTAACACTGCAGTTCAACACAGGATTATTCCTCCCAACAAGCGACATTAATTCGTCCGCCATCTTTGGCAATAATATCTTCTCTTGCATCAGCCACATCTTCATTCCCATACTCATAATGCTTCATCTCATTGGTATCTCTGTTATATGAAACACAACGAGTTTTACCACCATTAACATGATTCATCTGAGTTTTGTTCATCTTGAACATTTCCAAATTCTTTTTCATTTTTTCAAATTTTAAATTGAACATAAATTTATTAGGGTGAATAGTTTAGGTCGTTATCACCTAGTTGACCCATATATTGTGCACTAATATGCTAATTACGAATATTCCGATAGAACAAATATCTTAGTGGTCCGATTATGCGTTCAGCAACACAAAGATCATCTGTGATGATTTCTCCTATGCCAGAAAGGTCGCCAGTCTGTTGGATTGCTTTGCCGTATGATGTCATCTTACTATCCTGCAATTCAAAGGTTGCCGTATAGGTATCATCATCAGGCATAGCCGCAACAGAGGTGATACGTCCTGTCAAAAATCCATACTCAAGATAAGGATAGCCATCAAGCTTGATATTAACCCTTTGCCCCACTCTTACTTTACCAGACCCGGCAATAGGAATCTTAGCCTTACCAATAGTAGACTCTTTTTTGTTGCTGATAACAGAAAAAGCCTTATCGCCTGCATTAATGTTCTGGTTTATCTTCCAAAGATTATTATAGGAAACTATACCGTCTATCGGACTCTGAAGCAGATAGGTTTGTTTCCATTCTCTGACAGCCGTTGTTGTGCTTTCCCATGCTGATTGCAAGGAAGTTTCCATCTGTCGTTTCTCCTGTTCTTTTTGTAGGCGAAGATCTGAAATGGTGTTAAGAATCTGTGCTACCTGAACTTTTGCATTGGCCAATGACGAACGCATCTGTTCTGTCGACATATTACTACTTAGCAAAGACTGCTCTATAGATTCCAGTTCAGAATCGGAAGTAAGACCTTTGTCGTGCAGATTCTTCTCACGTTGGTAATTCCCGTTATTAAGAGAATTTATCTTCTGACTATAACCCACTTGTTTCTTAATAGATTCCACATAATCTGCGTAAGGTTTTAGCTGGGCCTCCTCAGAAGAAATACGTTGGTCGTAGAGATTATTATCAACAAAATTGTTATAATCGGTAATAGCTCTACTAAGAGTGGTATAAGCACCTTGTATGCTACCAAGCTGTAAAGCGTCAAGGCGAAAGTCAATGGTTTTTCCTTCTTCAATTGTTGTAGACAATAGCGAGTCAAGTTTTAGCACATCCTGTGTGTTGGCAGGATTCTCTATCACGGCTATCACTGCATCTGCTTTTACCTTTTGCCCATCTTTCACGTATAGCTCCTGAAGCCTTCCAGAAGCTTTGGCGACAATCCAGACTGGAGGTTCCGTATTGGTGATTGTAACTGAACTCGCAATGGTGTCTGGGTATTTAAAAATGAAACACCCTATGAGTAGAACTAACAATATTCCACCTATTACCGACGAACCAACACGTAGTAGTGCATGGGGAGGTGCAGATAATATCTCCTGCACATCCTCACTCCTTACAATACTGTCTTTCTTTTCTTTCGACATGACTTACACATTTAACTGGTTTTTAACAAGTGTGTAATAAACGCCTTGACTGCTGATTAGTTCTTCGTGAGTTCCCTGCTCACATATCTTTCCACCTTGCAAAACAACAATATTGTCGGCATCTCTTACCGTACTTAAGCGGTGGGCTATCACGATAGACGTTCTACCCTTCATAAAACGATTTAGTTTCTCCATAATCAGGTGTTCGTTATTGGCATCAAGCGAGTTGGTAGCCTCATCCATAAAAATGAATTCAGGATTCTTATATACAGCACGGGCTATTAAGATGCGCTGTTTTTGTCCCATACTCAATCCGTGTCCTTCTGCACCAATCTTTGTATTATATCCTAAAGGCAGTTCTTCTATAAAGTCTCGAATATTAGCTGTATTGGCTGCGTCACGCATTCTTTCTTCATCAATACGTTCTTCGCCAGGAGCTATGTTTCGGGCTATGGTGTCAGAAAAAATAAAACCATCTTGCATCACTGTACCACAATGCTTACGCCATTCTCGTTTATCATAGTTCGAGATATCCGAATTGCCCAAAACGACCTTTCCTTTATCTGGTTCATAAAAACCAAGTATCATTTTGAGCAGAGTAGTCTTGCCGCTACCACTAAGGCCGACAATAGCTGTAGTCCTGCCTTTTGGAATAGTAAGGCTTATATCATCCAATGTCGGTTTTTCGTTAAGTTTGTCGTATCTGAACGAGAGGTGCTCTATCTTGATATCTGCATTCTTGATGTCAGCAATCAACGTTTTACCTGCAGGCCGCTCATCGTCTTTTGTATAAATCTCCTGTAGGCGATCAAGGCTGAGCTTGGCATCCTGATACTTACGAACAAAACCTATCAACTGGTCAACAGGACTATTCAACTGTCCAATGATATATTGGATAGAGAGCATCATGCCCAATGTAATATTCCCTTTTATGACCAAAGCAGCTACTAATGCTGTAATAACAGCATTCTTCATCTGATTAATCAGTACACCACCAGATTGTTGGTATTGCGAGAGAGCAAGCCCCTTTACTGTTATCCTATATATTCGAGCTTGTATATGCTCCCATTCCCAACGTTTCTGCTGTTCGCATCCATTAAGTTTTATTTCCTGCATACCACCTACTAACTGCACCATATTGCTTTGGTTGGCAGAGTTCTGAGCAAACATCTTATGGTCGAGGACAGCTCTGCGTTTCATAAACACCCATACCCAAATTGCATATAGTCCACTTCCGATAAAAAATATGCTGAATATCATCCAATTATAGAACAGAATGACCAATCCAAATATGATGATATTGACAATCGAAAAAAGTGTCGATAAGCTGGTATTGGTAAGGAATTCCTGAATTCGGGTATGGTCATTGATACGCTGGAGGATGTCACCTGTCATCTTGGTGTCAAAATAGGCTATAGGCAGTCGCATCAACTTGGCGAGATAGTCAGATATCAGCGAGATGTTTACTCTCATACCAATATGTAGCAATATCCAACCACGAATAAACTCTACAGAGGTGCTACTGATAACAAGTACCATCTGGGCAATCAATACCAAATAAATATAGCCCAGATCCTGATTCGTGATACCAAAGTCTACGATAGACTGAGTTAGGAACGGCAGAATTAGCTGTATTAAAGAGCCTGTACCAAGCCCAATAAAAAGCTGAAGAATGAGTTTCTTATAAGGGCGTAGATACTGGAAGAGAAACAACATACTACGCCTATCTTGATTATCATCTACTTCATCTGAGCGATTGTAAAAGTCTGGGGTTGGCTCTAAGCAGAGGGTTACGCCTTCGTCTTCACCATCGTTTCTGCCTGATAGCCAGCATCTTTTGAATTCTTCTTCAGTATAAGTAACCTTGCTACCTGCTGGGTCTGCGACATGAAACATATGTCCCTTTTTACTCTTCTCAATTCGATAAAGCACCACGAAATGGTTCTGGTTCCAATGTATGATACATGGCAGAGGTACGTCTTCTATCAATCTTGAAATAGGGATATGCAAACCTATTGTATGCATTCCTAACTTTTCAGCCGCCTCGCTGATGCCCAGCATTGACACACCTTGACGAGAGATAAAACAATTCTCACGTAGATATTGTAGTGAGAAATGTCTACCATAGAATGCGGCTACCATCCTTAAACAGGTAGGGCCGCAATCCATGGCATCATGCTGGGTATAGAGAGGAAATGACTTCATCAATTATTCTCTACTATTGTTGGCTTCATAAGAATCTCGTCTGCCAATTTCTGCTCTTCATCCTTACTTAGAGAAACATTCACAAACTCAGTAGAATACCCCTCCTTACTAGCCCTAATAATATATTTGTCACGACGAGGGACAGACCACACATAACGATAGTTTAAGGAATCTCTTACTACCTCACGTACTATCGGATCTGACAATATGGCACTATCTAAATCCATAATTTCAACTTTAGCATCATTCAAATATGCCAATGTTTTCGCATCACGAACATATGCCCCAATTAGTACTTTACTCTCATTTGATGATGTACAACTAAACACTGTAATCATTATTCCAATGACAGCAACGCTCAGAAATTTCTTCATATTAATACATTTTTAAACAAGATGACAATCACTATTTGCTAAATTATACATACACACTCGGGTACATGCACTTGCACAATCTCCTTCATCATATATTCTTAGAAATTTTCTAACGATATGTCGTTCTGTCTGAGTTTGCGCATTATACTCTGTAAATTTACAAAAACAGTGGATAGGAGAATCTCCTCCCACAATCTTACCCATTTGGCTTTTGGTAAGTTTGAAATAATCTAAATTCATAATATCTATGTTACTGATAAATAATTTTGGCAGAGCATTTAAAGTCAATCCGCCGTTTTGACCTCAGAAGTAAAGCACGCTATATAACATATTTCAAATCTAAATGACTTCATTTCTTAGTTAGTTCTTCGAGTTTCTTGATAAGCTCCTCGCCATAGATATTGATAGCTATGATTTTGCCTTCACGATCGAGGAGATAATTCTGAGGAATGGCTTTTATGCCAAGCTGTTCTATATCAGAAAACATCTTTCCATTAGAGAAATCAACACCAATATAATGATTCATCTGAATCAGTTTAGCTGTCTCAATTCTTCTTTTCCAAGCTCCAGGAAGCCTGTCTATTGTAATAGCACAAATATCAAGATCCTTTGTAAAACGTTCTTTCGCAGCTATAATGTCTGGCATTTTTTCTATACAAGGAAGACACCAGCTCGCCCAAAATTCTACTAAAACGAAGTTACCATTATAGTTTGAGAGAGTATCAACTTCTCCGTCTTCCTTATGAAGCATAATATTCAGTTGATTTCCTATTTCTGCTTTTACAGCTAAGACACCACTATCATAGTGTATTGCAGTTCTCGTTTTCTTTATCCTGTCAATCTTTTTTCGGATTGCTTTTGATTCTTCTGTCTTACGAGGAGTCATAATAATATTATATGATCTATAAATAGGTTTATAATCAGGAAACTTTTTCAACAGATTATCCTTATATAGAGAATCTTCATGATAGTCCATATTTAGGAAAAGCAGTGAATGATCAACCAAATAGGGGTTATCAGAAGACACCAAATCGACATACAATTGATGAAGGTTAAGGCTATCTTGGATATACGTCTTTTTCATCTTCTCATACACTTCAGAATCAGTAGACGCCATTCTATTAGCGAGCATCCTCATATTTTCCCGAAGTTGCACGTTCTTCTTATTATATTCTACCCATTCCGATTGAGCCCTCAATCCAGGAATATCTATATAATTTACAGATGAGACTTCCCGTTCTTGGGGGATTCTGAAACATATGCTATCACCTGGCGTCATAACTATATCAATACATACAGGACCACGTTTTTCAAATATTAACTCAACTTTGTTTTGGTAAGGAAGATATCCTGATAATGTTATCATATTTTGTCCGTTGACAAAGGCAGAGTCAATAATATGATTATTGCCATCATATATAGAATACAAATAGGCTATTTGAGGTGTCGACGAAACAACTGAGTCTAATATAACATTGATACAAATGTTACTAGAGTCACTCCTTTCATACATTTGCATAGATTTTGCGGAACATATATAAGTTCCTAGGCTCATCCATAAGAAAAGAAATCTCATTCCAATCAAAAAAATCCCCTTCATAAACATTTTCTAAGAATAAATAGTAGTTGTGCTGAATATTGAATCCAGCACAACTACCTACATTAATTAATCTTGCAACCAACAACTTCATAACCAGGGCGACTATTCTCCATATATTGTTCAAGTCGATCCTCATCAGTAATTGTGGTATAAATGTCAATAGGTGTTTCAACACCAGTTTCTTTGTCTTTAATTGTACACTGAGCATTGGTGTGACCACCACCTGCAATCATACCCATTTGTTTTTTGTTCAATTTAAATGAATCTAAATTATTCATAATCCAAATTATTATTTACAAATTTTGGCAGAGCATTTAAAGTCAATCCGCCGTTTTGACCTTAGAAGTAAAGCGCGCTATATCACATATTTCAGATCTTCAACATCATATATATCTGGCAGTTCCCTGCCATTGAATACTATCGTAGGAGTCTTATTGATTTTATTTCTCTTACAATATTCGTGTAACTCAGCATCATTAGACGCTAATGAGACAGTCTTCACAACGGTCTTCTTTCTCAACTCAGGAATATATTGATATACCCTTTTACAGTTCTTGCAATTAGGATGTACGAACATCGTTATTACATCCCCATTGAATTCTCCACCTACATCTGCATATTTGTCATCCACATCATCAATTTGTCTCTCTTTAGAAAGAAGCCAATCAAATAAATCTCTGTTATACAAAGCAGAGACTTTACTCTTTAGTGATGTGTTTTGAGCAGTAAGTGCCAAATAACGAGAAACCAGCAACCACAACATATATGCAACACATCCAGATAGAATAAAAGAATAAGGTTTATGGAGGTTAATCGTTTGATTGTTTAAGATGAATATCATTGTGTCTAACCACACGATGATATTAATTGCCATGCAATACAAACAAGCTTTCCTTATAACAATCGTCTGATAAATAACAGAGTAAAGCGTAAATACGCAGCCTATAAACAATAATACGAAAGTGCAATCTTGCCAATTATCATTCGCTGTTAGGAATAAAAGCCACAAAGTTGAGTAAAACAGAAATGCAAGATCTCTCATCTTGAAGACGCCAAAGAGTTGGCTACCTTTAGAATTGAGGACTTTCTCACAATCTATGACCGTTCCTATCTTACAAAATTTCTCATGCCTTTCGCCTACATACTCTTTCTCCAGTATCATTGTAGATATCCAAAGACCCAAACCAGAAAGGATTGCATGTGTCAAGAACAAAAAGGTAGGCTTGAAGAAGAGCAAATAAGCGATAACCAAGACTGCGATAATCAGAAGTAACTGGTGATTTACAGTACTTTCAATAATATTACGAACCCATACATATTTATATATAGGAGTCTTTTCGGTCTTTTGAGCAGCTAATACGACTCCATCCCATCCTGGTATTGCGGCATCTCTTTCTTCATCATTGGTTACTACAACAAAAGTCTCTTTCTGGTTCGGGAGTACCATTATATAAGGATAATCCAATTCCTTAAGATACTCTTTCGGAAGTTGATAAACACTATTCTCAATATTCAGTGAATCAAGCGCATCGCTGATGCCTCTCATTGTGTTGCCAACAGGAGTTTCCAGTTGATGCCTTATTATAGAATTAGGGACCATAACTCCTAATTCTCGTAGAAGGTCTTTGAGTATGTGATACGTCTGATCCATTAGAAAAAATTATAGGTCTATATATCCCCAGAAACAAAAACGCCCCCGGATGATTTGCAATTGATACTCGCCAGAAAGATATGATGGAAGGACTAAGGTTGTGGTATTCATTGGAACAACTGTAGCATATTCCACATCTCCCTCTTCGTTAATCAATCTTAGTGCACAGCCGTCACATGGTGTTGCAAACAACAAAGTATGATTTTCAAGGCTAACTGAAGGAATTGCAACAGGACTTCTCTTTATTGGCAATTGTTCCTCTGTTGGATCTGTAATTGAAACCTGAAGAAACACTTCATCACATACGTTTTGGACTTTAGCATCAGTTAAAGATGCCGATAAAATCAATACTAAAGCTAAAATACTTCTTTTCATTTTCTTTGCAGTTTTGAATTTTTCTGCAAAGGTATTTCGATTATAGTATTCTTCCAAAAAAAATGAAGCGATTTTAGTTCGTCAAAATTCGTTGAAAAACAAATTGCCCCCCCCCTAAAACCTACTATTACACAATAAGTTACACGAAATATTCGTCAAAATTCGTCAAGAGCGCTTTAGCCCGTTTATCAAGTTGTTTTTAAGCGAATGTGCCTCTTTCTTGCCATACAGTTTTTCATTAGCTCGTGCTTTGGCGTTGGATACTGTTGAGGGATAAGAATCTGTCATAAGCGAAATATTCTTTTCTGGGATATTGAGAATAAGAAGAATGCATATACGCTGTTCCAATTGTGACAAAGATTTCCCTTTACCAAAAGACTTATATGTAATTGGGATGTTTTTACTAAATTGTGATACCAATAAGTTCCATTCAGACTCCGTTGGCCTAATTCTTTCAGATTTGCTAGTTGCTTTCTTTACGAACAACTGTGCGATGGCACTATTGAGAAAAACTTCAGGATTATCAATATAGTTGATGTCAATGGCATTCCTTTTATGAATACTCTCCGTCTCTAAGAGTTCTATTTTTCTTGTCAACTCTACCTCTTGCTTTTCTTTAATCTTAATGATGCTCTCATAGTCTTTTTCTTTAAGAATTCTTAACTCATCCTGAACAGCATTCCTTTGGGATTTTGCGCAATTAAGAGTCTCTTGCAGTTCTGCTATCCTTGCTTTTTTTTCTTTTTGATTTTTTCGATACAGCCAAATAATAGCAATTATAACTATTAATAGAACTATTGCAGCAAAAGTAATAATACTGAGTAGGTGTAGTCTGTCCTGTGCCTTTTCTCTTTGCTGTTCTGCCTCTTTTTGACTCCGGCTATAGTTATAGAGGGCTGACATCTGATGAATAGCATCTGTCTGCATTTTATTATGGAGAGAGTCTTGTGCAGCCTCATACTGCTTGGCAAAGTAATCGACAGAGTCTATATTATGTCTTTTTCTATAAATAGAGAGTAACCCTTTGTTACCATCAGAGGCGTATCCATATTTGATGGATTTACGAAAATAGGATTCCGCAGATTCCAACCTATTGCTCGCAAGTTCATATATACCCTTTGTATAATAGTAATGTTCACGACCTTTAGCAATATTCCCATTATTATCAAACGCCCCAGACTCCTTTTCAAATATATCCATCGCATGCTTTGCCTTATCTAATTTGCCACGCTCTAAGTAGATAGCAATTGATACGACTATTGCATCGGCTGCTTTTTGTTGCTTCCCCAAATGTTTCAACGCCGAGTATGTATCATTGATAATTTGAAGCACACTGTCTTTTTCATTAAGAAGATAATAAGGTCTAATCATCTGCTCTTTTGCTATAATATACTCTTCAAGGCTTTCATTCCTGCGAATATACTCAATATAATGCTTCAAAGCCCATATCTCATCATGCGGAAGATTCTGTTTATGGAATATTCGTGACATCTGTCCATAGACAGCAGTCAGAGTGCTATAGTCACAGTCGGTGCTGGTGGTATCTGCCTGTGAAATGGCATCGTAATAGGCCTGTAGTGCCTCAGGTGCTTCTTCCATGTCGCTATAAGTCCTCCCTAAAAGGTAATAGGATAGCATTTTCTGATTGGCATTTCCTTTGCTTTTGTAATAATTGACAACATCCTTAATAATCGAGTCAGACATGAAGGTCGCCCCCGCCTTGTTTTCCGCCTTTAGCCTTACGAGTTCATAATGCATTCTGTCGCCTTTATCCCAATCTTTCTTTTCGTGATCGTATTTCCCTAGCAGCGTAAGTGCAGAGTCAGGGTTACTATCGGCTATCTTGCTAATAACTTCTAATCGATATGTCATCTTCCTGCCATTGCAACCAATCAATGCTGCAATCACAATACTTATATATATAAATACCAGCCTCTTCATATTCAACCTATTCTTAAAGTGATGTTCACTTGGCTCTTTCACATTTTTCTGATGCAAAGGTACACCTTTTTATTTAAAGATCACAATAAAATTGCAATAAATGTCATAAGATTAGGATATATTGCACTGAATTTCACAAGCTAACTTTTTCGTCGCGAATTTCACCTGAATTTCACCAAGTATAAAATAAAAACGAGCCACATCACTGTAACTCGTTGATTTTCAATGTAGCGGGACCCAGGATTGAACTGGGGACCTCATGATTATGAATCATGCGCTCTAACCAGCTGAGCTATCCCGCCATATCGCTGTTTTGCGGGTGCAAAGGTACACATTTTTTTGGAACCACCAAAATTTTTCGGCAAAAAGTTTTGTGTTTCGATTAATTTTTGTAATTTTGCCGCATAAAACGTTGATAATAATCAATAACTAACACCCAAAACGTATGGGAAAACAGAAAATTGACATCGAATACCCATTGGCCATCAAGTCGCCTGCACTGATATGGGAACAGATAAGTAGCGCTCACGGACTGGAGCGATGGTTTGCCGACCACGTAAACGAGGAAGACGGCATGTTCACCTTCACCTGGGGTGAACCTTGGACTGAACAGGACGTGCGAGAGGCACATGTGCTGGAATCGGTCGTCAACGACCACATTCGCATGAAGTGGGACGAAGAGGACGACGACTCATACTTCGAGATGCGAATAGCCAAGAGCGACCTGACACACCAGTTGAACCTGCTGATAACCGACTTTGCCGAAGACGACGACGTGGACGGACTGAAGATTCTGTGGGAGAGCATGCTTGACCGTCTGCACAGGGCGAGCGGACTGTGAAAAAAATGAAGAGTGAATAGTTAAGAGTTAAGAAAAATAGTTGATTAGTGACATTTTCTTAATTCTTAATTCTTAATTCTTAATTAAATTATGTAATTTTGCAGCCAAAATTGCAAAATAGCAAATGTTTCGGATTAAGAAGCTAGATATATTCATCGTCAAGCAGTTCGGTCTGCTGTTCGTGGGAACATTCTTCATCTGCCAGTTTGTGCTGATGATGCAGTTTCTGTGGCGCTACGTCGACGAACTGATTGGTAAGGGTCTATCGCTCGAGGTGATGGCCCAGTTCTTCTGGTACATGGGCTTGATGCTTATGCCTCAGGCATTCCCACTGGCCATACTGCTTTCATCGCTCATCACATTTGGTAACCTGGGTGAGAGTTCAGAGCTTACAGCCATCAAGGCTGCAGGCATATCGCTCATGCAGGCATTCCGCTCGCTCATAGTGATATCAGTACTGATGGCAGGAGTGTCGTTCTACTTCCAGAATGTAGTGGGTCCGCGGGCCAATCAGGACTTCTATCGCCTGCTGCTGGGTATGAAGCAGAAGAGTCCTGAGGTGCAGATACCAGAAGGAATATTCTACGACGGCATACCAGGATCGAACATCTACGTACAGAAGAAGAATCTGGAGACGGGTATGCTGTATGGAATCATGATCTACCGCATGACAGGCAGCTACGAGGATCAGGCCATCATCCTGGCCGACTCTGGTATGATGCAGAGCACAGCCGAGAAGAAACACCTGCTGCTTACACTCTATAATGGTGTATGGAACGAGAACATGCGCTCGCAGGACCTGGCAGGAACAGCCGATGTGCCCTATCGCCGCGAGACATTCGTAACCAAGAAGATAGTACTCGACTTCGACGGAGGCTTCAGCCTGGCCGACGAGAACGACATATCGGGCGACGCACGAGCAAAGAGCCTGGGCAAGATACTGCACGACAAGGACTCGCTGCAGGAGTTCAACGACAGCGTTGGTCGCGCATACTATGAAGAGGGATCGCGATTCTTCTTCAAGCACATCGAGGTATCACAGCCTGACTCGATAAAGATAGCCAAGCAACTGGCCGAGGGCAACACCACGCTCGACTCGATGTTTATGAAGTTGAACGATGTGCAAAAGCAGTCGGCCATGAGAACAGCCATGAACAATGCGCAGTCGGTAGCCACCGACCTTGAGATGAAGGGTGCTTATGCCGATAGTCTGCATCGCTATTATCGCACGCACCAGATTCAGGCCATACTTAAGTTCACGCTGGCACTCACGTGTATAATATTCTTCTTTATCGGAGCCCCACTCGGCGCCATCATCCGCAAGGGCGGACTGGGTGTGCCGGTAATCATATCGGTACTGGTATTCATAGTGTACTACATTCTGGACAGTACAGGACAGAAGATGGCCCGCGACGACCAGTGGACGGTATGGTATGGACTTACGATATCAACAGTAGTGCTGGCACCTATCGCCTGCTTCTTTACCTACAAGGCAAACAACGACTCGGTGGTGTTCAACATCGACTTGTACAAGCAGCTGTTCATGCGAGTGTTCGGACTGAGAACTCATCGCCACATCTATCGCAAGGAGGTGATAATCGAGGATCCTATCTACGCACTCGACTCGTACTATCTGCTGAATATAAGCAAGGAAATCAAAAAATATGGCGAGGAGCACAAGCTGCTGCGACTGCCTAACCCGATACACGTGTTCTTCCGTCCTGGCGACGACCAGAAGATAGAGCACATAATACAGGCATTGGAGGATGTGATAGAGGATCTGGCCAACACCAAGGACACACAGATACTGGGCTATCTGAACCACTATCCTGTAGTGGCCACCCACGCCCACACACGTCCTTTCCGCCAGAAGTGGCTCAACATCATCACTGGACTGGTGCTGCCACTGGGTGTGTTCTTCTACCTGAGAATGTGCCGTTTCCGTCTGAGACTGCATAAGGATCTGAACAACATACTGGAGACCAACCAGTGGATACTGGAGCGTGTGGCCGACTTTGCGCCACCAGCGCCAAGGTCGTTCGACGATTTGGACAACATGCCATTCATACACGAACTGGTGCGCGACTATGAGGCAAAAAAGCATAAGGATTAACTACTATATATATAATAAGGTGTAATATGATGGAAGAGATGAAGTTGAACAGCATAGAAGAAGCCATAAAGGACTTCGAGCAGGGAGAGTTCGTGATAGTAGTGGACGACGAGGACCGCGAGAACGAAGGCGACCTTATCATCGCTGCCGAAAAGATAACAGCAGAGAAGGTAAACTTCATGCTGAAGTATGCTCGTGGAGTGCTCTGCGCACCAATCACCATCGAGCGATGCAAGGAGCTGGACCTGCCACATCAGGTACAGGACAACACATCAGTACTTGGCACCCCATTTACTGTGACTGTAGACAAGCTGGAGGGATGCACCACAGGTGTAAGTGCCCACGATCGC
>JAEEGK010005700.1_pt1 | contig 30111 bp, 20 predicted proteins | sample 8958771 | NCBI WGS metagenome assembly JAEEGK01 (sample SAMN16246547, study PRJNA631951) | gut metagenome | biome: gut microbiome; feature: rumen; material: SC-attached | host: Bos | place: Iran: Karaj | collected 2018-10 | reverse complement strand
GAAGTGGAACCTTGGTCCTACGGTGTCCGCAGCCTGGGTGCTCTCCAATGAAAGTTTCCTGAAGGACAACCCCATCGTGAACTTCCTGAAGCTCCGGGCCAGCTTCGGCATTATCAATGCCGACTATCTGCCGGGTGATAATGTCTGGGACTACTATGTACAGTCCTATGGTGCCAATGCCTCTTACAACTATCCGTTCGGTAGTGGTTATGAGGCCAATACGGGAAATGCCTTTGGTGCACAGCAGCGTGGTCGTATGGCTGCCGTTAATCCCACCAACGAGAAGGCCTATAAATATAATATAGGAATAGACGCCACGCTCTTTGGCGGCCTGAATGTGGAATTGGATGCCTATATGCAGCAGCGCAAGGACATCTGGGTGTCTGGTGCAGGTGCTTATTCTGCTCTTATCGGTTTCGAGGCTCCGTATACGAATGCCGGAAAGGTAGACAGTAAGGGTATCGAACTCTCGCTCGACTACACCAAGACCATCGGTGAGCTGACTTTCAACCTGGGAGGTTCTTTCAACTACAACAAGAATGAGATCAAGGAGATGGCTGAGGAGCCGAAGGCCTTCGACAACCTTGTGGAGACCGGCAATCCCCTGCAGTCAACCTACGGTCTGATTGCCATCGGCCTGTTCAAGGATGATACTGACATTGCCAACAGTCCTACTCAGACCTTCTCTACCGTCCGTCCCGGTGACATCAAGTATCAGGATGTGAACGGTGACGGTGTCATCGATGCTAACGATAAGACGAAGATCGGTTACAGCGCCTATGCACCGGAGATCTTCTACAACCTCCATGTTGGAGCTGAGTATAAGGGCATTGGATTGAATCTGATGTTCCAGGGAGTGGCCAACTACACGGCTAATCTTAGTGCCAAAGGTATGTACTGGCCCTTGCTGAATTCAACCTCACTTTCTCAGCAGTACTATGACGGCCGCTGGAGTCCCTCCAATCCCGACGTGAATGCTGAGTTCCCGCGTCTCTCTACGACGAGCAATGCCAACAACTATCAGACCAGTACCTACTGGCAGCGCAATCGTGGCTTCCTGAAGTTGCGTAACGTGGAGGTCTACTACAACCTGCCGTCCTGCCTGGTGCAGAAGACGGGCTTCATGAAGACAGCCAAGGTATATCTCCGTGGTATCGACCTGCTCTGCCTCAGCCATCTCGACGATGCCGATCCTGAGTGCTATGGTGTCTCGGCTCCGTTGAACAAGAGTGTCGTCGCCGGTGTACAATTATCTTTTTAAAGGTAAAAAAGTAAAAAGTATGATTATGAAACTAAAATATTTTTTCTTAGGTGCTCTTGCAGCCTGTGTCCTCGTCTCCTGTAGTGATAAGATGGACTATAAAGAGTTCAAGTACGATGACGCTGAATATATGAAGGTGAAGTTTGAACGGGCAGGCGGTTTCATTACTACCATGTATGCGAAACTTGACTATGACTTCGGCAACACCTACGATGGTGCCATGTTGTCATCGGCCACCGATGAGTCGGTCTATTCGCAGTCGGGTAACGCCATTGAGAGCTTCTTCAATGGTGCCTGGAGCGCTGCCAATGCCAACGGTTCTCTTTGGACGACCTGCTATGAGGGTATCAGCTATGCCAACATGTATCTCGATGAGTTCAATAATCTGACCTTCGATGATTACAAGCTCGACATTGCCTACAAGGAGGAGATGCACCAGTACAACAACTTCCAGTATGAAGCCCGTTTCCTGCGTGCCTATTTCTATTTCCTGCTGGTGCGCCAGTATGGCGGGGTTCCCTTGAAGACGACGGATATGGATGCTGCGGAGGCCAACAGCCTGCCTCGCGCTACGGCTGATGAGATCTTCAAGTTCATCGATGACGAATGCGTGGCTATCAAGGATACGATCATCAAGGATTATGCTGACTTAGGCAAGATGGCTTTGAGCATCACCGAGACCGGTCGCGCCAATAATCTGGCCGTGCTGGCACTCCGCGCCCGCGCCGCCCTCTATCATGCCAGTCCGCTGTTCAATCCGAATAATGACCAGTCGCTTTGGAAGGCAGCCGCTCAGGCTAACCTCGACCTGATCAATGCGGCCAAGGCCCGTCAGTTCACGCTGTCGTCTGACTATGCTGGATTGTTCCAGGGACAGACCAACTGGAAGGACGCCAAAGCCCTGAAGGAGATCATCTTCGCCCGTCGCGTGTTGAGTGCTTCCAATTCGTTCGAGAAGTATAACTTCCCCGTCGGCATGTCTGGCGCAGGTGCTGGCGGTCAGGGTGGAAACTGCCCGGCCCAGAACCTGGTGGAAGCTTATGAGGAGGGCGATGTACGTCTGGAGGCTACTGTGGCCAAGAACGGCGATATGTGGCCTAATGCCAACACTCAGCCTCTGGAGACCTATGTGGGCGGCGTCAATGGCGCACCCAATGTGAATGCCACGCCGACGGGCTACTATCTGAAGAAGTATGTGGACGGCACGACACAGATCGGGGGCAACGGTGAGAACTCCTTCTATCATGTATGGGTCACCTTCCGCCTGGCTGAGTTCTATCTGAACTATGCAGAGTGTCTGCTGAACCTCTCCGACAAGTCCGGCTTCAGTATGACCGCTGCCCAGGCTATCAACACCGTCCGCAAGCGCGCTGGCCTGGCTGATCTGAGTGATGCTGAGGCAACGCTGGAGGCCTGCAAGCATGAGCGCTTCGTGGAACTGGCCTTCGAGGGACATCGCTTCTTCGACGTGCGCCGCTGGAAAGAGGGCGACAAGTACTTCAAGACCATCTACGGCCTGGAGATCACGAAGAATGCTGACGACACGTTCACCGAGACGAAGAAGGTGATTCAGAACCGTCAGTGGGACGACAAGATGAATCTCTTCCCCCTTCCGCAGAGTGAGATCCTTAAGGCAGGCAACCTCACGCAGAATCCCGGCTGGTAATGACTATTGTTGCGGGGCAGGAGTCCCCGCAACATAATTAGTGTTAATTTTACAACAATATACGAACAGATTAAGAATTATTTCGTAACTTTGCAAGCGATATAACTATTATTTATAAACCACTTTAATATTAACTCATTAAAAAACGTATCGATTATGAGAAAATTTTATCTCCTTTTCGCTGCCTTGTTTGCCTACACTATGGTAGCAACGGCAGGTATCAAGAACCTGTACAAGCAGGATTTTGAGTTGGCAAAGACAGCCGCTGACGCTGGCTGGATCTCTCCCAACAATGCTGGCGGTATGGTTATTGCCGGTGACGAGTACGGAAGCTTCTTCCAGTTCACACATGCTGGAGGCGGCGAGCGTAACGCCTACACCCTTTGGGGAACCGACATCTATGGTGAAGGTGTCAACAACTACACCCTGAAGTTCGACTGGTGCCCGAAGACCAAGCCCGACACCAACCTGGCTAACGAGATTGTCGTGATGGCCGACTCTGTGTTCTCAACCAACCGTTGGGCTAACCAGAACTATCGCCGTCATGCTGATGAGATCAAGGCTGGCGCTACTGAGCCTGACCGCTGGTGGCTGTTCGACCTCACCGAGCTGACTGACGAGGCTAAGGAGGGTAACACCTATGCTATTAACGGTGACTCTACCAACATCGCTACCATCAACTTCAACAGCTATTACACCATTACGTTGAATGTTGACGTTGTCGCTCGCACCGTGAAGTATGCTATCGCTGACGAGTTCGGAACACCTGTTTGCGATGGTGTATACAATGTTCCCGAGTATGTGGAGAACATGCGCGCCACAGGTCTGAACCTGCTGGGCGGTAAGGTCGGTTCTGTGAACATCCTCGACAATATCCTGGTTCAGGTTGAGACCGCTGAGGACTATGCCAATGCTCCTACGGTGGCTCTGACACGTGTCGATGGCACAGCCCGTACTTATACGATTTCTTTCGAGGCCAGCAACAATGAGGTGCTGCACGTGACATTCGACGGTGCTGAGATCCAGCCCGACGACACTTCTCTGGGAAGCATGTACAAGTACAATATCAGCGCTTCTGGTAAGCTCGTTGCCTGGACTGAGTCTGGTACTGCCAAGTCTGAGGAGGTAACTGTCGACGTGGTTGCCGAGATTATCGAACTGCCTGCCGTCACAGCTGACATCACTGGTGTTGACGAGGGCTTCGTGAAGACCTATAAGATGACCGTTAGCAACGCTGAGGTTCCCACACAGCCGACTCTCTTCTTCAACTACAAGTATACGCCTGTTGCCGGCGAGGCCATCGTGAAGGAGAACTGCCAGACTGGTGAGAGTCTGACCGTAACTGCTCAGGGTGAGCTTGAGATCACCACTCATGACGGTGGAAACAATCAGTTCGGTTCAACGACTGTTACCTACAAGAACGACACTGAGTATGGCGTGAAGGACGATGTCGACTTCCAGCACATGACCGAGGCAGACCTGACCGCTAAGGGCTTCAGCGAGATTGAGCCGCTGGTATCAGACCAGATGTCTGGTGAGAACAACTGGACAGGCCGTCCCGACGCTCTCCGCTTCACCTGGATTAAGGGTAATGCTGTAGGTGATACCGTACAGGTTCGTCCTTACGATGTTGATCACGGTGGCATCCGTCGCTTCATGAAGCTGCAGTCTACTCTGACTGAGGAAGAGGCTCACAAGATCTTCGCTCCTGTCTACACATGGTCAACTGGTGAGGAAGCTACTGCCAATGCCAAGTTCAATCTGAACATTGGTCTGATTAACGTTGGTGCCCGTGAGGACGACATGTCTGGTGCTCTGGGTAGCGGTGTTACCAATGCCATCATGGGTGTTGACGGTCTGACCGACAACGACTACATCATCGTGAACCGTGTTGACAACTATGGTCGTGGTAAGACCGACTATATCACCATCTTTGCCGAGACCGAGGAAGAGGCTATCGCTAAGTATAACGCTGAGAACTGGGCTCCTGAGACTGGTCTGAGCGTTATCAAGGGTACTGAGACCTTCCAGCTCTATCGTATCGACACAGCTCTGACACGCGTTCGTACCTTCGTCCTGAAGGGTGCTGACGGTATCAAGGCTCTGCCTTACAACCAGATTGTTTCTGACCACAATGCTCCTATCTATAACCTCAACGGTGTTCAGATGAACCCGAACACGCTGAAGAAGGGTGTCTATGTGAAGCAGGGCAAGAAGTTCATCGTCCGCTAATCTTCCATCGAGATTTAGTTTAAATCCTCATATTCAAATCCCCGCCTCTTTTCTGAGTGCGGGGATTTACTACTCAAGATGAAGAGAATAGTTACTATATTGCTCTGGGGATCTATGTTACTGGGGCTGGGCGCCTGCGATGAGAGTAATAATCAGGATGTAGTCACGGTGGAGGATGCCCAACAGGCTTTTAACAGTCTGAAAGGCACTTATGTGGGTACGGTGATGGACAACAATGTGCCGACACGCGCCTCTATCACCATCGGCAGGGAGTTCTCTGTGCGTGACTTGCCGATCCGACCGCTGTTGAAGGACTTCCTTTCTGATGAAGAAATGGCGGAGGCCCTGAAGACTGTCAAGGGACTTGTTTATCAGGCTCCGACGGTGAGTATGGCTATGACGGAAGACCGGTCCCAACTGTTACTAGTGATGGAACCTACCGACTGGCAGTTTACTGTGACGGCAGGCGGTAAGGACTATGAGATTTCCGCCCTGATGAGTGCAGCGGTGGTTTATTTCCTGCAGTCGGAAAAGCTGTCGATGGAAATCGTCGTGCAGAGTTTGTCGTGCAATGGGCAGCAGGCAGACCTGAGTCTGGAGGGTATCTCTTATTTTATCGATCAGGCAGAGAAGCAATAAAGTTTGATGCTGAACTGACAGAGCAAAAAAAAAGCGGGCCTCGCGGCTCGCTTTTCTTTTGTGTGAGAGAGATTACCTTTTTATTTTAATATCTTTAATTCTCATGTATTCTTCTTGTGTGAAAGTCTTCATCTTCTCTATTGCCAAGCGCTTCATTGTCTGGAAGTCAGCATCGTTGCTCTTGGGAGCGCGGCTATACTTCTTGGTAAATTCATCACGCACGTGTTTGAAGATGGCTTCTGTCTGATCACTTACTTCTACTAACATCACACATCCAGCCCATTTACCATCATCAGGGAATTCGATCCTGAAAGAGCGCAAATACTGTTTTGCAGATTGCTTTATCTGGGAATCTTTATTCAACTTATCATTCAACAGTTCCCAATCTTTGTTTTCAATCAGCTTCTGGGCGTTCTTGTTAATCTCATCCATATTCTTCTTCACATCGTCGGTGGCGTTGTCACTGGGGTATTTGAAGAGGTTCCAGTTCAGACCGAAGTCCAAGGGAACGCTCCACTCAGCGAGGTCCCATTTCCAGATCTTCAGCTTGCCGCCTACCTCACCTGTGATTCCGAAATCCACGGATGCCTCAAAATTCAAGGGATCCTTCTCAAATGGGGCGATGGTCAGACCAGCAGAGGCTGTGAGCTCAGGACCTACTGCAAGCTCAGGACCTGCCAACTTGTCGATAATCATCTCACATCCGAACATCAGACCGATACCTGCACAGGCGTTGAACTCGGCAGTAGGAGTGAGGAAGCTGAGCTTGTTCTTGGTGACCTTGCTCTCGCTAATACCTGAGGTACTGCCATCGTACCTAACACCACCCTTGAACCAGGAGTCGAACTCGTACTTGACACCCACCGTGGCCTTGCCTTCTAACTCAGCCTTGAGCTTCAGGTAAAGTGAAGGGTTGAAATCTATTGTGAAAGGAACATAACCGATGTTAAAGACCACTGTGATGCCTTCGAACTCTACAAGATCTATTTTCTGCTTGTCCTCAGGCAGTTCCCACTTGCCGTCGAATCCGATACGAATCTCTGGCTCGAAGTTGAAACGTCCGTCAACGCTGGCCTCGAACTGCTGCAGATTGGGCTTTTCAACACACGATCCCTCAGCCTGCAAAATGATGTTATAGTTGAGGTTGAACTTCACGGGAGCATTCACATATACATTGACGGTATCATCCATTTCTTTACCACAACTGATGGGAATCTTCATATCCAACTTGGAGTCAATGTTGACAATGGAATTCTTCTCCTTCCAGTTGATGGCATAGTTAGTATTATCCTTCAGCCACTTTTCAAACTCCTTAGCCTTGGCCTTGAACCATTCTACACTATACTTTGCGTAATCCTTAATTCCAATAAACTCACAGAAATCGTCCACAATGTTTCGTGTTGCGGGGTCGTCCTGGATTCCCAACAGCTGCTCGGGCAGATAGGTGCCATAGATGTTGTCTTCAGCAGCAGAGTTACGCGTCAGGCCACTCTGGTCGCCCTGAGGACGTCTGAAGGTGATGGCCATCGGGTGGATCACATTGTTCTCGTCGACGTAGCGGGCTGCATACTCCGGTGTGTTGTTCTCGGCAGCACGGGTGCGGGTTGATTCAGGGTCGGTGTTGACGTAGACCTCGGTACTCAGCTTATATTCCTTGTCATTTCCATTCAGCACCTCAGCGATGGAAGACTGGGTAACCTGGAGGATGTAGCGGTCGCCTTCGATCTTCTCACTGGTGGCGCGGCGCAGATAGGCGCGGTGCTCGGGATTGTCCCAAATACCCATCGGGTGACCTATGAACGACTGGATGCCCAGCTTGTCGGCCAGTGCCTTGCTAACAGATATCTGTGTTGTGTCGGCGTTGAGGATCGTCACGTCATCGCCTGACAGGAAGTCATAGAAGGATAGTCCGTAGGGTTCCTGTAGCGGCCCGTTGTAATCCTGCTCATGCACTGTTTCGACGCCCAAACCGTTATCTACCAACTCATCATCGCTGCAAGAAACGAGACTGAATGAGAAACTGAAAATACCTGCGGTAAGGATGCTCATGAGCACCTGCTTTACCAAATTCTTTTTTGTTGTCATAATTGTAAAATTTTAATTGTTTATACTTATTTATTATTTAATTCTTTTTTTTGTTTTGTTGTTTGCCCTTTTTGGGGATTCAGTCAGGGCAGAGACTGATGTGGTAAGCACTCAAAATGCTGATTGTCAAACCTTTATATTTCTTTTGTATCAGTAAGTCAAAGATCGATATCATTTCTGATTTCTGATGCAAAGTTACGGCGGATTTCAGCTCGTTCCAACTTTTTTTGTGTTTTTCGTTCGAGTTTGTAGCGACACGGAGGCCATATTGTAACAACGAGCCGGAACCTTGACACAGATGTCGCATGAAGAGGAAAAATCTGGTTAAAAAACGACGTAACCAAGTGATCGGGTGGAGAGATATCCATCATATTAGATGATTTCTAAAGGGGAGCGCACTTACACTCAAATGCACTCCCCCAGTCCGGGCAGTTTTTTTCTTAAAAGATATTAAGATAACCCTGACTCTGGAATATGATAAGAAAAAAGTTTCTAACTTTGCAGAAAATTGAATGAGTGATGAGCAAGAACCTTTTTATCATCAGCGGCACATTATCGAAAGACGTTACACGGCAGGCATCAACAATCTTTTCAAGTTATTTATGCCAATTGTCGATTACTGGGCGATATTTGACAACAGCGGGATTGATAGAGTGAAAATAGCCTCTGGCAAATCAAATGATCATACTGTTGTTTATAATAAAGAAATATACGAAAAAATAGATGCATATGTCAGAAAAAGAGTATAGAGACCTTGATCAGAAACTGGACAAAGGCCTGAAATTGGCGCATAAAAGAATGCTGGAAGAAAAGGCGCTGCACAATGAAACTGTCGTTGTTTCAAACACCGAGGGCGAGATTGAATACATCCCAGCTAAGGATATCCTGGCCTCATTATAATAGGGATGTAAATAAGATCGGGGATAAGAGGTGATTGAACTTCAAAAGAATCTGTCCCCATGATTTACTCATACATATAGCGCAAAAACCGGTAAGAACTATGCCCCCCTACACCTTTTTGGGTTAATCTACTGATTATCAGAGCTATTTTGGGGTGCACACTTTGCAAAAAGTCTGCACCCACTCTACACCCACTCTACACCCATGCAAAAATGGTGCTCCTGCATTTGAGTATAGGCGAACGACCGTTTGAGTATAGGCAAACGGTTGTTTGAGTATAGCCGAACGGTTGAAAGGATAGGGTTAAGTCCCTGCCAGGTTAGGCCTTAACCCCTATCAGGAATGCCTTCTTACCTTGTAAAGGATGCTTTCTTACCTTGTAAAGGATGCCTTCCACGACCCGAAGAAGGCATCAGCACAACAGTAAGATCCATTCTTGTGTCCGTTACCTATTCACAACCTTCTTTGTTGTCCAATTTGACTCACACGTGAAACAGCTGAGTTAACTCGATTTGTCGCTTGAGTTAACTCGATCGATGTTTTGAGTTAACTCACGTGTCATATCGGGGTCTGGACAATTTGTGACTGTCACATTATATCCTAGCGTGACAGGGACTGACGGAACCATTGGATGTCCGTTAGGATGAGTTCAAGAGAATTGAGGTGCATGCTGTTATCCGAAAAGACTGGAGAGAGCTGCTTGGTGGTGGCATCTGTATGGCTGCCTTTACCCTAAGGTTACCGTAAGGTTACCCTAAGGTTTCCGTAAGGTTAAGACATCTTATCAAAACCATGCCTTTTCCTCTGCTGAAAGCTGGCTATTACACGTTAGGCGATGTGGCAAAGGAGAATCAAGACGGAAAAAATGAGCATTTATGAAAAACAATAGCTATATTTAGTGATTAAATAACTATAACTTATGATTTTTATTTGGTGGATTAGTTGATTTTTGCTACTTTTGTACCAAAAAACCAAAAGGTGTGTTATTTATACGTGTTGAAATGAAGAAACTGCTATTGACAATAGTGTTGGTCAGTATGTCCGTTGCGTCTGCTGTGGCGCAGCGGATGACAGACGCTTTGGACCGTGGACTCGTGGCCATTCAGACTGATGGCGGCGTGTTCTGCTCCTGGCGCATACTGGTCGAAGAATACTATGACGTGACCTATAATCTCTATCGCGACGGCGTGAAGGTGAACCAGGAGCCACTCACGGTGTCGAACTATATCGATGCCGCCGGAACGGCAACGAGTAAGTATACGGTGAAAGCAGTAGTCAGGGGACAGGAGACAGGAATAAGGAGAGAAGGAGAGAAGGATACAGAAGTGTGGGCGCAGTATTGGCTGGAGATTACGCCCGACCACGGCGATCTGAAGTCGACCTATGTGCCCAATGATGCCTGTTGTGCCGATGTGGACGGTGACGGGGAACTGGAAATCCTGATCAAGTTCGACAATCAGAGCTGGGCCAGTACCAGCTATCAGAAGGCCGGCTATGAAGGTGAGTACTTTATCATAGAGGTGTATAAACTGAATGGCAAGCGGCTCTGGTGGATCGATCTCGGACCGAACATGGCCGATTTCCAGAACAACGAACAGAACATCATCGCCTACGACTGGGATCAGGACGGACGGGCAGAGGCTGTGATAAGAGCCTCCGACGGTACGGTGATCCACATGGCCGACGGTGAGGCATACGAGATCGGTGACAAGACGAAGAACTATCTTGGCTCTACCAATAGCAGCCAATGGTTCGTTCACGAAGGGGCAGAGTTCCTGGTGTATATGAACGGTGCGACGGGCAAACCCTATCAGGTGATGGATTATCCCCTGAAGCGTCTGGAGGCAGGGGAGACGGATCTGAACGCTGCCTGGGGCGACGGCTACGGTCACCGCTCGACAAAGCACTTCTTCGGCGCACCCTGTCTCGACGGCCGCAAGGCGAGCCTCTTCCTCGCACGTGGCATCTATACCCGTCATAAGATGGTGGCGCTCGACGTGAATCCCGAGACCCACGAGCTGACGGAGCGTTGGCGCTGGAGCTGCAATACCCCCGGCTCATCATGGTACGGTCAGGGCTATCACAACTATAGCGTGGCCGATGTGGACTGGGATGGGCGCGACGAGATCGTGTTTGGTTCGATGGTCATCGACGACAACGGACACGGCCTCTCGACAACGGGGCTGGGTCACGGCGATGCCCATCATGTGGGCGACTTCAATCCCTACGTCCACGGACAGGAGATCTTCGCCTGCAACGAGGACAAGCCAGGCAATAACTTCCGCGACGGCACAACCTCAAAGATCTACTATCGCTACACGGCAGGCGATGACGACGGACGGGCCATGATGGGCAATTTCAGCGACGACTATCCCGGCTGTCAGGGTGTGTCAAGCCGCGATCCGGGGCTGATCAGCTCGGTCATCAACGGGCCGCTGGATGGTGGGACGAAGAACAATATCACCCAGAACTTCCGCATCTACTGGGACGGTGACCTGCTGGAGGAAACTCAGGACTATTCGAGTCAGGGCAAGAATACGGCAGTCACCATCTATAAATATGGCAAGGGCGTGATAGAGACCTTGAAGGGCTCGATGACCAACAACGACACGAAGGGAACGCCCTGCTATCAGGGTGATGTGCTGGGTGACTGGCGCGAGGAGGTCATCACCCGTACCAAGGATAACAAGATCCGTATCTACACCACGACGATCCCTACCGACAGGCGCATCCCCACGCTATGGCACGACCACCAGTATCGTCAGGCGATGGCCTGGCAGATGTGCGGCTACAACCAGCCACCTCACGTGAGTTATTTCCTCGGAGAACTGGAGGGCATCACTCAGGCTCCGCCGCCACTGACGATGACGGGAAGGGTGGAAATCAAGAATGGCGGCACTCTCTCCAACGAGCATAATGGGGCTCAGGTGCTGCTGGCTGAGACTGCTGATATGGAAGTGACCGTGACAGAACCCTGCCAGCCTGCCGTTATCATCGACAACGCTCCGTCGTGGGTTCAGGGTCATGACGATAACGACAACATAGAATACGGCTATTATACCCATACCCTCAGGATGGAAAAGACTGCCTTGGGAGATCTTTCCGGGAGCAACATCCGCCTTGTGAAGCAGGGCGACGGCATACTCATGCTGGAGGGTGACGGGATACAGAGCTATGGAGGTCCGACGGATGTCTGGGCTGGTACTGTGGTGCTCAGCAAGGGCCTACGATATAGCCGCCTCTGGCTGAACCGCTTTGCCAAAATGGAAACCACACCTGACTCAGGGACGCTTTTTCATGATATTGAGGCAGAATATGGTTCCGTCATCAGACCTGGCGGTCATCATGGCTACGGAAGCATGGGCGTCGATACACTCAAGCTGGGCTTTGGCTCAGTACTTGAGTTGGATTTGTTCAGTAAAAAGGAAGACTTTGACCATAATGTATGTGATGGGATAGGGGCCTGGAAACTGGTCATTGAGACCAAGGACTGGGAGAATGGTCCGAAATACAAGGCACCCGTGTTCCGTTTCGTCACTAATCTGGAGGACGGTCAGACCAGTATGCCTGAAGGGAAGTATGAAATCTTGCAGGCGAATGAGTTCGTCGGAAATCTCGAGGATGTTGTCATAGAAGGACTTGACGGCATGAAATGCTATCTCACCAAAGAGACCAATGAGAATGGCTTCTCACGCATCTATCTGGTTCTGCAAGCCACCCGCTCGCCTTTGGATGTAAGGTGGACAGGCGATGATAGTTATATATGGGACTTTAACAATACGGAGAACTTCCTGTTGCCCGACGGAACGAAGGGGGCCTTTGTGACGGGCGATAAGGTAACTTTTGATGACGGAGCATATGCGAATGTGGTAGATATCAGGGAAGACGTGGCTCCGTCGAGTGTCGTCTTTGCCAATGAGGACCACGACTTTACGTTGTACGGTAACGGCAGTATTATTGGCGGTACTACATTATTCAAGACGGGCGCAGCTAATCTGACTATCCGCAATGTGAACAAGTTTACCGGTGGCGTCGTGATTGACGGCGGCACGGTCACGGTATCGGCTCTGGCTCATTCCGACGGTGCCGAATACGGGGCTTTGGGAGGTGTTGATAATCCGGTGACCCTGCAGCACGGCGGTGGACTCTCGCTGATGGTGAATCAGTCTGATGTGACAACCTCCCAGAACCTGACTCTTGGGGAAGGCGGTGGCGTGATAGCCCTGCCTGTAAGGACGCTGACCGTGAAGGGAAAGATCAGTCAGACGGGTAAGTCTTATCTGGAGAAGACCGGCGACGGCACACTGGTGTTGGCCGGGTCGTGTATGTTCAGCAAGCTTGTTCTCCATCAGGGTATCGTCCAGGCAGGCGAGCTCGGTAATATTCATCAATACCCGGATACGGTGGTGCTTGACGGCGGTACGTTGAAGGACCCCGATAATATCAGCAGCTATTCATCGAACACGACGACTATGGTCGTACCCGAAGGAAGTGGCGGGAACTGGTACCTTGATTCCCGTTGCGACTACAAAGGGAAACTAATGGGTAAAGGGAGCCTGGTTGTGCATGTGACCAGTGTACGCTGCAATATGCAAGGCGACTGGAGCCAGTTTGAAGGGGAATTGAATTTCCTGAAGACAAAAATCGGTCAGTATGATCCGTTGCTCCAGTGGAACAACTCGTATGGGTTGGGGAAGGCTACTGTCAGAGGCGATTTTCCGAATAATGGGCGTGACGTCAGCATCGGAAGGCTTATAGGAGGGGTTAATATCTCAGGCAAAGGTCTTACGACGGTAAAAGTCCTGGATCTGAAAGTGATAAAAGGCAGGGCTGGTATCCAGGTGTCGCCGGTAAATGTGGAAGGGACCATGATGGTGACAGGCGAGATTAATATTCAGGCTTCAGGACTGAAGGCTGGTGATGAGGTGGTGTTCTGGAAGGTCGGAGCCTTGCAGACGACATCGAACACTGTCGTCAACCTGCCTGAGCTGCCGGAAGGACTCTATTGGGATACGACGGATTTCCTGAAGAAGGAGGGCAAGTTGCGCGTGACGGATACCCCGACGGGAATCAGCGACGCTGTGCGTCTGAATGATAAAGGACAAATGACAAATGATAATTGGTATTCCTTGGACGGACGGAAGTTGAACGGCGAGCCGAAGGGGAAGGGCATTTATATTTGGAAAGGCAAGATAAAGGTAAAAAAGTAAAAGGGTAAAAAGGTAAAGGAAAAATGAAACTATTAAGCAAAATGGTATTGATGTGTGGGCTGGCTCTAATTGTTATGGGGGCAGCCGCACAGAAACCTACGGATACGCCACAGAGCCAGATGGAAAAGCTCGATCGTGGACTGGTGGCATTCCCCACTACGAATGGAAAGGTGTTCGTCAGCTGGCGGCTCTTGGGCACCGATGATGCCGGTGTCTCTTTCCGGCTCATAAAGAACGGGGAGAAGATCTTGGCCGAAGAACTTACGGGAGCTACATCCGTGACGACCGACGGAACGGTTGACGACGTATTTCAGATACAGACCTGCCTGGATGGTCAGGTGGTGGAGACTTCTCCTGTCGTCAGGCCCTGGGCGAAGAGTTATCTGGAACTGAAACTCGACCGTCCGGAGACAGGTGTTCAGGGAGGCACCTATTCACCCAATGATTGCTCGGTGGGTGATGTAGACGGCGACGGTCAGTATGAGATCTTCGTGAAGTGGGACCCCTCGACCTCGAAGGACAATTCTCAGGGCGACAAGACCGATAATGTCTTTCTTGACTGTTACAAACTCGACGGGACAAAGCTTTGGCGTATCGACCTCGGCGTGAACATTCGTGCCGGTGCCCACTACACGCAGTTCATGGTTTACGACTTTGATGGCGACGGACGCGCAGAGCTGATGTGCAAGACGGCTCCAGGGTCGAAGGACGGACAGGGTAACTATGTGAATCAGGTGGCTACCGATGAACTGATCAAGGCCGCCGACAACGCCAAGGACTGGCGTACTGAAGCCGGACGAGTCAACGGCGGACAGGAGTATCTCACCGTGTTCGACGGACAGACCGGGGCTGCTATCCACACCATCGCCTACTATCCCAACCGCAACGCCAAAGCTGAGCTAAGCGAGGCTGCGGGAACGTTCAACTGGGACGACCGTAGCGGCAAGAAAGACCGTGGTGACTATGGTAATCGTGGGGAACGCTATCTGGCTGCCGTAGCCTATCTGGGAGGCCCCGATGCCCTTCCGAGTGGCGTGTTCTGCAGAGGTTATTATACCTTTGCCTACATCTGGGCTGTCGATTTCGACGGAACGGAACTGAAGACCCGCTGGCTCCACAGCTCAGACAAGAAAACCAGTTATTCGCTGATGGATGCTGCCGGAAAGACGGAAACCTTCAGTCCTACGGTGTGTACCTCAGGACTGGGACGCTATACGATGTATGCCAACGGCAACCACAACCTCTCTGTGGCCGATGTAGATGGTGACGGACGGGATGAAATCGTGTGGGGCTCTGCCGCCCTCGACGATGACGGTAAGATGCTCTATGCCGTAGGATATGGACATGGAGACGCCATCCATCTGGCTGACATCGACCCAGACCGTCCCGGACTGGAACTCTTTGACGTGCATGAAGAGAAAGGTGACTACGCCTGGGACCTGCATGATGCTGCTACGGGAGAAATCATTTGGAAAGGTGGACAGAAGGGACAGGACAACGGACGCGGTCTGGCTGCTGACATCGTGGCCGACAGAGGCTACGAGTTTTGGTCTTCCTATGGCGGCTTTAACAGCGGAAGCCGTAACCAGAATCCGTTCAATGCTGTCACAGGCAAAGAGGCCGGTAGCTCAAAACCATCGATGAACTTCCGTGTGTATTGGGATGGCGATGAGTTTGATGAATTGCTTGACGGTACTTCTATCGGTAAGTACGGCAAGAGCAACCTGATGTTAGGACCCGGCCTGTCTGCCATAGGTGCTGTCTCAATGGGCAATTCATCTTCCTGTAATGGTACAAAGGCCACACCTTGTCTCTCGGCCGACATCTTCGGCGACTGGCGGGAGGAGATTATCCTATGGAGCAAAGACGACAGCAGTACGCTGAATATCTACTCTACAGCGTATGAGACCGATTACCGTTTCCCCACGCTGATGCATGACCATACCTACCGTATGGCCGTAGCCTGGCAGAATACGGCATATAACCAGCCGCCACACCTCGGTTTCTATCTGCCGGACTTTATTGGCGGGTACCAGCCGACGGGGATCAGGAGTCTGGAGTCAGGAGACAAGAGTAAGGAGACAGGTGACTGTTACAATCTGATGGGTGTGCGTGTGAAGCATCCTGGAAAGGGCATCTATATTTATAAAGGTAAAAAGGTAAAAAAGTAAAAAGGTAAAAAAGATATTTGTGGTATGAAGACAATAATAGGTTTGCTTCTTTTTGCGCAGGAAGTTATCAGTCTGGCAGGGTCATGGGACCTGAGCGTCGGCGATTCCGTCAGTTATGACGACTATGCGATACTGCCGGGCTCGTTGCTGACGAACGGTAAGGGCGACAAGGTGACGGTTGATACCCGTTGGACAGGCTCGACCTACGACTCTTCATACTATTTCAACCCCTGGATGGAACAATATCGGCAGGAGGACAACCTGAAGTTCCCCTTCTTCCTTACGCCCGAACGCCACTTCGTGGGAATGGCGTGGTATAAACGGAGCGTCTATATACCTAAGGACTGGTCGAGGAATGTCGTGACACTCTATTTGGAACGTCCGCATATTGAGACCCGTGTCTATGTCAACGGTCAGTTTGCAGGACAACGGTCTTCGCTCTCCACGCCCCATCAGTATGACGTCACGAAGTTCATTGTTCCAGGACAGCGTAACATCATTGCCATAGGCGTTTATAACGGCATAGAGAATGTCTGTGTCGGGCAGGACTCCCACAGCGTGACCGACCAGACACAGGGCAACTGGAATGGTATCACAGGACAGATGGAGCTTCGTGGCCAGTCCAACAAGATATTTATCCGTCAGGTGAAGGTCAATCCAGAGCCAGTGAACGGTGTAATCACAGCTACTATAGAGTTTGGCGGTGAGTTCAATCCCATTTACTACGATGATGACCTCATGGTGCTGGTGGACCCGATTCCTCAGGGCGACAGCAAGGCAGGCGGTGACTCCTTTATGTGGTTTCAGAACCTCACGGGCTACACAATGAAGCTGCACATCCCAACAGGGTCTATGACGCCCTGGGATGAGTTCAATCCGCAGTTATACAGGTTAGGTCTGACCGTGGGCGACGACTATTACGAGACCACCTTCGGCATACGGAAGATCAGTGCCGAGGGCAGGCAGTTGTATATCAACGACCGTCAGTTATGGCTTCGTGGTACGGTGGAGAATTGTTGTTTCCCAGAGACGGGTTATCCTCCCACCGACGAGGCGTCGTGGATGAGCGTCTTCACCAAGTTGAAGGAGTACGGCCTGAACCACGTGCGCTTCCACTCCTATTGTCCGCCGGAGGCTGCCTTTGCTGCCGCCGACAAACTTGGCCTCTATCTCCAGCCAGAGGGCCCGTCGTGGCCGAACCACGGCGTGCGACTCCGTCGTGGACAGAAGATCGACGAGTATCTGCTTGAGGAGTCGAAGCGAATCATAGACACTTACGGCCACCATCCGTCGTTTGTGATGATGGCTGCCGGCAACGAGCCCGCCGGCGACTGGGTGGCATACTGCAACGACTGGGTGAAGGAGATGAAGCGGTACGACCCGTCGAAACTCTATTGCGGTGCGTCCGTAGGTGGTGGATGGGCCTGGGACAACGGGTCGGAATATCATGTGAAGGGTGGGGCACGAGGCCTCGACTGGGACAAGCACGCCCCACATGCCGATGATGACTATTTTGACCAGATAGCCTTCCCGCGTAACTATAAGGACAGCATTCCCAATAACAGTCCGATCATAGCCCATGAGCAAGGGCAGTGGTGCGCCTTCCCCGACTTCAGGGAGATTCCAGAGTATACGGGAGTCTATAAAGCCCGCAACTTCGAGATTTTCCGCGACCTCTTGCGCTTCAACGGTATGGAACAGCAGGCAGAGAAGTTCCTCATGGCCAGTGGTAAGCTTCAGACGCTCTGTTATAAATATGAGATTGAGCGTAACCTCCGCACGAAGGACTATGCTGGTTTCCAGTTGCTGTCGCTCAACGACTACAGCGGACAGGGAACAGCACTCGTCGGACCGCTCAACGTACACTGGCGTGAGAAAGGCTATGTCAACAGCAGCGAGTGGAGGGAGTTCTGTTCGCCGCTGGTGCCGTTGGCCCGCTTCCCCAAGTTCGTCTATACGACGGCCGACACGCTGCGGGTACCCGTCGAGGTGTATAATGCCCTCTATGGTAACGTCTCGCCAATCCGAAAGAACTATCTCATCATGAATGGGGATCAGGTAGTTACCGGCGGTGCGCTGTCGTCAGACAGTATGGCGGTAGGAAAGAACGTACAGATAGGTACTGTCGTCTATCCGCTGGATAGCATCAGTCAGCCCAGTAAGTTGACGCTCTCCGTCAGGATCGGTAAGCAGATCTGGAACCATTGGGACTTCTGGGTATATCCTGACAGTATAGGAGAGCAGGAGTTGAGTCATAATATGTATATTACTGATACCTTCGATACCAAGGCCGTCAATGTACTGAAGCAGGGTGGAAAAGTGCTGCTGACCGCAGCTGGTAAGGTGCGCTTGGGCAGCGACGTTGTACAACATTATCTGCCCGTGTTCTGGAACACATCGTGGTTTAAGATGCGTCCTCCGCATACCACAGGAGCCTATATCGACACGCACCATCCGCTCTTCAAGTACAATTTCCCCACCGACGACTGGAGCAACCTGAACTGGTGGGAACTTCTCAATCGTGCCCAGGTGATGAACCTGATGGAACTGCCAGCGGACTATCAGTCGCCCATCCAGCCCATTGATACGTGGCACGTCAGCCGTAAGCTGGGCATGCTCGTCGAGGCGAAGGTGCTGAAGGGCAAACTGCTGATGACGACGATGGATATCGACAGCCATCTGGACCGTCGTGTGGTGGCCCGTCAGATGCGCCAGGCCATCCTCAGCTATATGCAGAGCGACGACTTCAATCCCTCGCTGACGCTGGAGCCTCAGGTGATTACCGACTTCTTCACGAAGGATGGCCCGCAGGTCAGCATGTTCACAAAGGAGTCGCCCGACGAACTGAAACCCAAACTGAAATAGTTTGTAGTTTAGAGTTTATAAGTTTAGAGTTTAAAGTTTATAGTTAATAGTTTATAGTTAATAACGTTACAATTATGAAAAAGTTTTTAATGATGGTCGTAGTCATCGTAATGACTGCAGCGAGTGTGAACGCACAGAATAAGGTTGAAGACTTGAGACACGAGATTGGTGTCACTTACGGTCTGGGTGCCTCTCTCGTGGGCGACGGTATTGGTAATGGTCTGTCCAACGGCATCTTCGACTCGTTGATGGGCCGTAGATGGGTGAACCAGAAAGATTTCGGTACGTTGAGTGTCGAGTATTTCTATCATCTCAACGATCCCCGTGCTGCCTTAGGTGCGATCGTGTGTTATTCACAGACGGGTGAAGATGTGGAAGACATTGACATGAAGATTGTAGGTTCTCGCATGCGTAAATACTTCACACTGATGCCCTCGTTTAAGTATTATTGGGTGAACAAGGACTATTTCGGCACCTATTCCAAGGCAGCCCTTGGCGTTACATATCTTAACTACAATGAAGAAAATCACGTTGGCGCAAGTTCTTCCGACTCAAACCTCTATTTTGCCTGGCAGGCATCCCTCATCGGTATCGAAGCAGGTATCCCCAACTTGCGGGCCTTCCTTGAGGTTGGAGCCGGTGAGCAGGGCGTCATATATTTTGGAGGCATCAAGGTTAAATTCTGACAATGAAAAGGACCTTATTCCTTATACCATTCCTGTCCCTCGCACTTTTAGTCTGCGCCCAGGACTTTCAGACAGAGATTTCATTGATTGAAGTGCCTGACTTCAATGGTAAGACACTTGCGAAGGCTCCTGCCGGCAAGGGTCGTACGCTGCAACTGGCGCGCACCAAGTTCTCAACCCCATTGGCAGACTACACCTCGCTCGCATTGCCTTCTCTCAAATTGGGCAACGTGATCGGCCATCCGACCCTTGGATGGGATGACACAGATTTCAAGATACCCGAGGGTGTTCCTGCCGTCTATGACGGTAAGTGGGTGTTGAACGATGTGTTTACCGATGGTGATTTCCCTGTGGCCATTTATGGCAGGACTCCGAGCGAGGAACTACTCCCCTGGGGTGAATCCGAGAAGGACATCTCCTGTCGTGGCAGAGACCCGCATCTGATCATGCTCCTCGATCCTTCAAAAGATGTGAAGAAAGTGTATAATACCCGCAACATTACCGTTACGCCGAAGGATAAACAATACCAAAGAGTGGAGTGGGCTGTGGTGAAGGATGGCGTATTGTATTTTTCGGAATGTACTGTTACTGCACCAGACAAAAACTCGCAAGGGAACTATCTTGTGGCAGTCGATATCAACACGGACGAGACGCTTTGGATGAGCAAGCCGCGTACGGTGAATTCCTCCAACTTCCTGATTGTTGACAATTCCATCATCTGTGGTTTGGGAGGCTCAGGTATTACCGACTATATCTATGTGCTGAACCGCTACACAGGTGTCAAGACACATGAGTATTGGATACCCTCGGCTGCCAGTTGGTTTGCAATTGGTGAAGACAAGAATCTATACGTCACCATTTACGACAAGCATATTTCTTTCAAAATGATGCGTTAGGAAAATAACATTAGAATGGGTTGTGATAGCGTTAAAACGAACTAGTATGAGAAGATTGATTTTATGCCTCATGGCAATGGCAGGCGTGCTGACGCTTTCAGCACAAAACGTTAACGACAACAATACCCCGTTGCACCTGATGAAGCCGGCTTACCGAGTGGGCTATGGTGTCTCAACCCCAGAGCAGGTGAAGCAGACGATGGATGTCGTACTGAGATACATCGATGCTGAGACTCCGGCCATGCTGGTCGACAAGAAGACCGGCGAGGAGGTGAAGGATCTGAAGAAGGCCAACGTCGACACCCAATTGAAGCAGGGCGGCTTCCGACTGACAAGTTATGAGTGGGGGGTAACCTATTCAGGCGTCCTTGCCGCTTACAAGGCCACTGGTGACGATGCCTATCGCGATTATGTGACAAAGCGTCATCAGTTGCTCGCAGACATTGCCCCTGTGTTTCAGAAAATCTATGCTAAGGACAAGGCTATTGACGTGAATATCCGTCGCGTCATTGACCCACATGCCCTCGACGATGCCGGAGCCGTTTGCTGTTCGATGATCAAGGCTACACTGATGGGAAGTAACCAATATCCTGTAACTGATATCCGACCACTGATAGACAACTATGCGGACTATATCATGAACAGGGAGTATCGCCTTGCTGACGGCACTTTCGCGCGCATCCGTCCACAGAAGAATACCGTTTGGCTCGATGACATGTTCATGGGTATTCCGACGGTTGCCTATATGGGTCTTCTGACTGGTGACGGGAAATATTTCGATGAGGCTGCCAGGCAGGTGCTCCAGTTCGCCCAGCGGATGTGGGTGCCAGAGAAAAGATTGTTCCGTCACGGCTGGGTAGAGGAGATGGATCCTCATCCTGCCTTCCATTGGGGCAGGGCCAACGGCTGGGCCATCCTCACGATGTGTGAGGTGCTTGATGTGTTGCCCGTCAGCCATCCTAAGTATGGTGAAATCCTGAATCTGCTGAAGGCTCATGCCGCCGGACTCGCCCGTCTGCAGCAGCACGACGGCTTCTGGCATCAGCTCCTTGACCGCAACGACACCTATCTGGAGTCATCGGCCACCGCTATCTATACCTATTGTCTGGCCCACGGCGTCAATCAGGGTTGGCTTGACGCGAAGGCCTATGGTCCTGTGGCACAGCTTGGCTGGCACGCTGTAGCCTCCAGTGTTAATGCGAAAGGTCAGGTGGAGGACGTCTGTGTAGGCACAGGTATGGCTTTTGATCCCGCTTTCTATGCTTACCGTCCGACACATGTGATGGCAGCTCACGGCTATGGTCCTGTGCTCTGGGCAGGGGCAGAGATGATCAACCTGCTCAAGCGGCAGCATCCGAAGTCGAACGACTCAGCCGTGATGTTCTATGATGAGGAAGTGCCCACCAATGCCTCCATTTTCAATTACGACGGTAGTACACGCTTCTAACGGTTGTTTCTGTCTGTCACACGGTCCAAATCGACAGACAGACCTATGCTGAAGGAGGTTCCTGTGGTAAGGGGCGAGGAATAGTAATAGGACTTAGGCTTGAAGTTGAAGATGTTGTCGATGGCCGTGTTAAGATTGATACCGCGCCAGAGATGATGTTGGAGCATTAGCTTCCAGATGGTGTATCCCTGATCCACATCCATTCTGCCCGATTGCGGTTTGCCTTGGCTGCGCCCAGAAAGGGCCGCATCGAGGGCGTAGTGACGTGAGAAACGATGGGCATAGCCGATGCGCCAAGTCATAGAGTGGTTACGGGGCTGGTTGAACTGCGAAAACCAGACATTGCCTGTCTCGTGCATCCACGAGTAATTCAGCTTGAGCGTCAATCCCCAATCGAAATAGTGGCCCATGCTGATATCCACGCCCCAGACATTGACACCGTCCTCGTTCCAATAGAGGGCACTCTCTTGGTCCTCGTAAGTATAGTCGATGGTGGTGATACGCTTGTCGAAGATATTACAGTAGCCCATGAGGGTGAAGTTATAGACGCCATCGAGGATACCACTGTTCCTGATGCGGTTTTGTCGCTCTATGGCGATGTTGAAGTTGCTGCTTTTCTCAGGCTCTAGGTCGGGATTGCCGATGATCCAGTAGCCCATGTTACCCATGTTGAAGTGCATATACATCTCCTTAAGTGTAGGTGCCCGGAAACCACTGGCATAGTTGGCGCGGAAGGTCATCCACGGGAATTTATACACCACGGCGAGGCGTCCGGTAAGTGCCTTTTGTGACGAAGCAGAGAAGTAGTCGTAACGCATACTGCCCACCACGTTGAGTCGGTCGGTAATGTTCCAGTCGAACTGGGCATATCCGTCGATATTGTTCTGTGCGTGGCTAGTATTATCGATAAATTGATACGTGGTGAGATAATCGTGCAGGAAGTCGGCTCCCAGTATCAGGTTGTTCTTGCCAAAGGCATGGCTATAGAGTGTATGGACCACATGCTGCTGATTGCTGTAGTCGTGGTCGTGGGTTCGTGTGCCGTCTGGTGTAAAATTGGCCTTTTCATATTGGTCGAAAGCGTACGACAGTTCGATATGGCGGTCATGGTTCCATGCATACCTGCCTTTTAGTCCGGCACTGTAGGCATTGAAATGATAGTCGTAGGTGTCGCGCTCGCTGGTGCGGAAAAAATAGCTGCCCCGTCCAATGAGTGTCAGCTGGTCCGTGGGGCGCCACGTCAGCCGCTCCTTGACATTGTAGGTTTTCTGTCCGTAAAGCCGGCTGAGGTTGGAGTCGTCGTTGAGCACGTGCTCATCGTAAGGCAGCCCCTGCGCCTTCTTCATCAGTTCGATGGCAATCTCTTCGGACGAGTAAGGCTTGGGCAGGTCTATCGGGTCGATCTTGGTATGCAGGAAACTGGTCTGCGAGTTCCATTTCTCCGTGTTGAACGAGAAACTGGCACCATTGCGCCACTCGTGGCCAAAAGTATTAAAGCGTGTGTTTGCGTTAGCCGTCCAAGGTTCGAGGTTCTCACGGCTGATGATGTTCACCACGCCACCTACGGCATTCGAACCGTAGAGGGCTGAGGAAGCGCCTTTCACGATTTCGATGCGCCCCACGTTGTCGAGATTCATGCGGTTGTAGTCCACATTGTCCATGGTCTCACCCGCCATACGCTCACCGTCAACGAGGAAGAGCACAGCATTACCGCTAAAGCCACTCATGTTGAGCGACGTCTCCTGGGCCATCGCGAAGCCGAACTCCAAACCAGGCATCTCCTGCGTCAACATGTCCTGAATATTGGTGGCATCGGTAATCTTAATGTCGTGGCGCGTAATCAGACGGGTCACCACTGGCGCATCTTTCAGTGTCTTAGGCGTATGGGAAGCTGTCACCACAATCGGATTCAGCTCTACCGAGTCGCGGAAATGCTGTGCAGAGAGTTCAATAGCTGGCATAGCCCATGCTATGCCAGCTAAAAAGGAATATAAAAACTTTCTCAATAACTTATCTGTCACAACTTACTTTCTGATACCGGTAAACGATCCCTCAAAAGCAAAGGGCATATTGCCGTATTTCTGGGTAAACGTCATCACAACGGCCTTGTCGTTGAAGATGACGGTGATGTCACTGATAGTATAAGCTTTCTCTGACCCGTCAGCAGTTGTCACTGTACCCTCGTATTTGGCGAGCTTGCCGGTAATGGTGTTGCCGCTCTTGGTCAGAGAGATACCCTTTACAGGAAGTGCAGGGATAGTCATCATGCCCTCGCCATATTTAGGAAGGGTCACGTCAACAGATACGTCTGTTGCCTTGGTAAACTCAATGGTCTCGCTACTCTCTTCAGCCTCTCCCATCACTGTGAGGGTTTCTGTGCCTGTATAGGAACCTACTACCTGATTCGCTACTGGTGCCTCGGGCTCATCATCATCACTGCCACATGAACTTGTACCAAACACGATGGCCACTGCGACCATCATCATCGTCATAAAACTTTTAATTTTCATCTTTTTACCTTTTTATTTTTTTAATTGTTGTGTTGTATAATCATATTCCGATCCGTAGGCGCTGTGAGGAATCGTGAAGACGGTTATCATCATCAATACCGCCAGACAGACCACCCACTTGTTGTACTTCCACTTCAAGGTGGCCAGAGCTGCCAGGAAGAATAGGAAGGAGATAAGCGTCTTGTTGTCAGTCAGGTCTGTGCCGTATGGGAAACCGGCCCACCAAGGACCGAACGCCGCATGCTGTACAAGCGGTCCCAGGATGAACCCGCCGGCAAACAAAGTCGCCACCGTGATCCATAGCCACTTCTTGTATGCCTTGCGGGTAATCACTAGCATAAACGTATGGACAGCAAACAGCATGGCGGCAAACATCAGCAGGATATGGGGCACCAGGATGCTGGCCGGCACATCATTGCGGAAACGTATCAGGAGCGGCTCATCGGCAAGATAGTCTTTTCCTCCGATGGTGAGATAATACTGTAGTTTTCCTGCCACGGGCTGTACTGGCAATGCGGTCGTCCACTCACCGTCAACCCATCTGAATTCCTCTGTGGTATAAGTGTCAGACGATGGATAGCGACGGTAATGTATTTGTGGTTTGGCGTCTGATGGAACACCTTCAAGTGTTACAATCTCATCGTGCTGTACACCACTCCTGGGCAATTTTACCTTATAATGCTGTCCATTAAGTTCCACGTTGATTTTCTTGGGATAAGTAGGACCGGTCATGCGCTGGTAGATGCTCAATGCCAACGTGATGATAATGGCTAGAATCCAATATACCGATTTCTTCATTTCTTTGCGGGTTTAAGGTGAACTTGGAACGTCAGGATCTCTTCGCCTCGAAGCACTTTCACGGGGATGGTGGTTTCAGGCTCCAGTTCCGACAGACGCTGCATGTAGTCGTCCATATTCTTCACGGGCTTGCCATCGATCTCCTGGATGATGTCGCCGCTACGGATACCTGCCGTATGGGCTGGTTTGCCTGCCACCACGATGTCGGCACGGAGACCGGGAATGCGGCTGGCTCCCATGACATCGGGCATCAGGCCTAATGTGACCTTAAAGTTGGCGTGCTTCATCGTGTTGCTGCTTGGCACACTGATATAATCCGGTGTCTTCGGCATGTTTGCCAGTTGAGAAATCAGTTTCTGCGAGAACTCCAGAGTCTGCTGCATACCGTCATAGTTCAGGGTTGAAGGTACATCGTCAGGGGTATGATACTCCATGTGACCGCCTGTGGTGAGAAAGAGCACCGGGATCTCTGCTGCCACGAACGACGCATGATCGCTTGGACCATAGCCGTCTGGCGTACAACTGATGTTCAGCCCCGTTTGTTCAGCTGCCTGTTCTGCCATTGCCTTGAATTCAGAGCTTGTGCCTGTACCCGAGACGCTCATAGCATGGTCGCGCATGCGTCCCACCATATCGAGATTAACCATAGCCACAATACCATTTTTATCTTGGGGGAGATGGATGCGCTTGTTATCATCTTGCTTCATCCATTCCAGGAAATTCTTGGAGCCGATCAGACCTTGTTCCTCGGCGCCAAAGAAGGCGAAGATGATGCTTCTTTTCGCGCGAACCTTTTTAAAATACTTGGCCAGTTCAAGCACTACGGCATCACCACTTGCATTGTCGTCAGCACCAGGGTGAACGGCAACCGTGTCAGGACGGCGTGAACCGGAATTTTTGCCACCAAGGCCCAGATGGTCGTAGTGGGAACCTACGACAATGTATTCGTTCCTCAACTGTTTGTCTTTTCCCGGAAGGACGGCGATGATGTTATGGGTGGTCCGTTCCACATCCTTCCCGTATGTGAAGTTATGGTAGAAACCTATTCTCTTTTTCCCCTTGACAACTGGTTTGAGCTTGAGGCTACGCAATTGGCTGACAATGTATTCAGAAGCGAGGGTATCACCGGCAGTGGCAGGGAATCTTCCACCAAGTTCCTGCGACGCCAGATACTCCACCGCTTTTCTCATGTCATCCTGCTTCTGCGCATGTGTCTGCAAGACAAGTGCGAAGGCAAAGGAGAATATTATCAATCTATTCCTCATCAATCTTACGTTTTTTGATTTCGGTTGCAAAGGTACGACATTTCTTCCACTCTTGCAATCCCTATTTATGAGGATTTTCGTTACGGACAAAAAGAAAATCCGCAAGAAGCTGAGTATCAACAACTTGCGGATTGTTCTTGGTGATCCGTTTGGGGCTCGAACCCAAGACCCCAACATTAAAAGTGTTGTGCTCTACCGACTGAGCTAACGGATCGACCTTATTTGCAATCTTTCGAAAGCGGGTGCAAAGGTAGGCATATTTTTTGAATCTGCCAAATTTATTGCAAGGATTTTTCCTCTGTAGGCGTATTTTGCTTCGCTTTCTCCTCTGCAATCGCCTTTTGATAGCATTCACGGCAGAGAGGTTCGTACTCCTGAGTCTCACCAAGCAGAACCCGTTGGGAGCCTTCTACCGTGCGGTGACTGACGTAGGCCAGATTACCACACTTGACGCAGATGGCGTGTACTTTCGTCACATCATCAGCAATGGCGCAGAGGCCTGGCATGGGGCCGAAGGGTACACCTTTGTAGTCCATGTCGAGTCCGGCTATTATCACACGGATACCGCGATTGGCCAGTTCGTTGCATACCTCTACCAATCCCATGTCGAAAAACTGTGCTTCATCGATTCCTACCACGTCGCAGTCAGAGGAGAGTAGCAGGATGCTCGCCGAGGTGTCGATGGGAGTGGACATGATATGCTTCTGGTCGTGGCTGACGACATCCTCTTCGGAGTATCTTACGTCGATGGCAGGCTTGAAAATCTCCACTCTTTGTTTTGCGAATTGTGCACGACGCAACCGTCGGATCAGTTCTTCGGTCTTTCCTGAGAACATCGATCCGCACACCACTTCTATTCTGCCAGGGCGATGAGACTCGCCAGATATAAATTCTGCCATTTTCTTCTTAATTTTGATGCAAAAGTACAAATACGTTTTAAAAATTGCAAAGATTTTAGCTTTTTTTTTGTCAGTTATGATATTTTGGACTAAATTTGTCGCCGATTATGGGCATATTGTATATCGTTCCCACACCTGTCGGGAACATGGAAGATATGACTTTCCGTGCCGTCCGCCTGTTGAAAGAGGTGGATTTGGTGTTGGCAGAGGATACGCGCACGTCGGGTATCTTATTGAAGCATTATGAAATCAAGAATGCCCTGATGTCACATCACAAGTTTAATGAGCATGGCACAAGTGCCGGCATTGTCAACCGACTGCTGGCGGGAGAGAACATCGCCCTTATCAGCGATGCGGGCACTCCCGGCATCAGCGATCCTGGCTTCTTCCTCGTGCGTGAGGCGGTGAGGGCAGGTGTCGAGGTGCAGTGTCTGCCAGGGGCTACTGCCTTCGTGCCGGCCCTGGTGTCGAGTGGTCTGCCCTGCGACCGTTTTGCCTTCGAGGGCTTCCTGCCTCAGAAGAAAGGCCGTCAGACGAAGCTCCAGTCACTGAAAGACGAGGAGCGCACGATGATCTTCTATGAGTCGCCCTTCCGGTTGGTGAAGACGCTGCAGCAGTTTGCCGAGGTGTATGGCGGCGACCGTCAGGTGAGTGTCTGCCGTGAGATCTCGAAGGTGCATGAGGAGAGTGTGCGTGGTTCGCTCACCGAGGTGATTGCTCATTTCCAGGAAAAGGAGCCGAAAGGGGAGATCGTCATCGTCCTTGCAGGGAGTGAAAAGGGAAAAGTGAATAGTGAAAAGTGAATAATTTGCTACCGCAGAAATATTGTCTAATTAAATAAAAAAGCATTATGAAGAAATTAACAATTCTGGCCGTTTGTGCATTGGCCATCGTCAGTTGTAAGAATGAGGCACCGAAACAGGACCTCATGATGACTCAATTACGTGATTCACTGGATCAGATCATTTCTCAGAAGGATGCTGAGATCAATGACATGATTGCTACCTTCGGCGACATCGAGGAAGGTTTCCGTGAGATTACCGAGGCCCAGAGCCGTGTCACACTCGCCCAGCAAGGTGAGGGCACCAATTCTGCCAAGCGCATCAAGGAGAACATGCAGTTCATCCAGCAGACCATGCGCCAGAACAAGGAACTCATCAACAAGCTGAAGCAGCAGTTGCGCGACAGCTCGTTCAAGAGCGAGGAACTGAAGAAGCTCATCGAGAACATGCAGCAGCAGCTCGAGGAGAAAGAGACCCAGTTGCAGGCCCTGCGTGAGGAACTCGACAAGAAGGATATCCACATCGCCGAACTCGACGAGACGGTGGCTAACCTGAATTCCGACGTGAACCAGCTCACCGAGGAGACCACACAGAAGTCGCAGACCATCAGTCAGCAGGACAAGGAGTTGCATACTGCCTGGTTCGTATTCGGCACGAAGGATGAGCTCAAGAAGCAGAACATCCTGACCAAGGACGGCCTGTTCAGCAAGACCAAGCTTCTGGAGAAGGATTTCAACAAGGAGTACTTCACGAAGATCGATATCCGCATCGACAAGGAGATCAAGCTCTACAGCAAGGATGCCAAGATGCTGACCTCTCACCCCTCTAGTTCTTACACCCTGGCTCCTGATGCCAACAAGCAGTATGTGCTCCGCATTACTGATCCGAACCTCTTCTGGTCTACCAGCAAGTATCTGGTCATTCAGGTGAAGTAAGACCGCGTTTTTCGAGCTTCATATATCATTTGCCTACACTGCCCAACAGTGTAGGCAAATTGATTTATATCAAGAGTTTTAGGAAAATTGGTTAAAATCGTGCATATTAATGTGATTTTTTTATAAAATTAATCGTCTTTCTTACTTTTTATCATTACTTTTGCCAGCTAGAATGTATGAACTGGCCTGAAAAGACCCCACTAACGCGTACATTATTTATATTATATAAGTTTAATATTAACTAAAAGAGAGAATTTATGGAAAAAAGGCTAACTATGTTTTTTGTCAGTCTCTTCCTCTGTGTAGGAAGTATGCTGGCTCAGACAAAGGTTACTGGTACTGTGTATTCTCAGGAAGACGGCCAGCCGATTATCGGTGCCGCTGTCAAAGTGGATGGAACCAGTACTGGTATGTTGACTGACGTAAACGGTAAGTTTACGCTGACATTGCCCGATGGTAAGACGACCCTGACGATCTCTTATCTGGGTTATGAGGCCAAGACTGTGCAGGCCAAGAACGGCATGCGCGTGTTCTTGAAGGCTGATGCCGCTACCCTCGACGAGGTGGTGGTAACGGCTATGGGTATCAAGCGTTCTGCTAAGGCTCTGGGTTATTCTGCCACATCACTCGACGGTGAGCAGATTGCAGAGGTTCGTGCAAACGATGTGATGTCTGGTTTGGCAGGTAAGGTTGCCGGTGTGCAGATTTCTACCACATCAAGTGACCCGGGTGCTTCAAACTCGGTTATCATCCGTGGTGTCAGCTCACTGAATGGTAGCAACCAGCCGTTGTATGTCATCGACGGTGTTCCCATGACCAACTCGGCAGTCTATACAGGTGATGGCCTGAACAATGGTTATGACT